>Ga0316227_1000822_pt1 | contig 39278 bp, 35 predicted proteins | sample TBH18019metaG_FD_206012 | JGI IMG/M metagenome (GOLD analysis project Ga0316227, IMG submission 206012) | Freshwater microbial communities from Trout Bog Lake, Wisconsin, USA - TBH18019 | ecosystem: Environmental > Aquatic > Freshwater > Lake > Hypolimnion/Profundal zone | place: USA: Wisconsin... | reverse complement strand
GAACCCGGAAAGCCGGATGCGGGAAAACCGCCCGTCCGGTTTGATGAGGGGCGGGAAGCAGACGGTCATTGGCCTCAGGGCCTCCCAATCCGTCGTTTCCCGCCTACTCTACAGCTTGCGAAGAGCCCGTCCTGAGTCTGTCGAAGGAATTTCACGGCAGGCCAGCCGGCGTGTATGTCACTATTCACCGTTCTCGAAGCTGACAGCGCCGTCCGGCGAGCCGTCAGTTCTGACTACGGGCCGACCGAAACGAACGTCTCGATCGCCTCGTGAGATCCTTCGCAAGCTCAGGATGACAGCGTTCGGGGCTCCGTTCTCACTCCTGCGCCCATCGGCTCATCGCTGTGGAGGCAAACAGGCCTCGCCGCGGTCCTATAACACGCTGGCGCGACCAAAACGCGCCACGGCTTCGCCACTCCGAATGGTCTCATGTCCATTCCAGGTAGCGATCAGGATGTCTGAGAATAGTCCGCAGATTAATCAGCTTCATCGAACCCACGGATTTCACGGATTGGCACGGATGAAACCTATCCGTGTTCATTCGTGTTATCCGTGGTTACTCGGTTGAATGCGAGCTTCTTGAGCGAAGATGCCTTTGGCGAGGGCGCCAAAAAGCGATCAAAAAAGGTAGTTCTCGCCGCGCCCGGGAGTGTCGGCGGCTTCGACCAATTCTCGGACTCGCTGGGCGGCGACGGCGGGATCGGTCACCGTTCCGGTCGCCATTGCTTCGCGAAACCGGGCGTCCCATGCCGCTGTCAGCGGGGTTTCCATGAAGCCGGGCGAAACCGTGAACACGCGCAGGCCCCGCGATGCATACTCGGCGGCCAGGGAGAGCGTCCAACCGCGAAGCGCATGCTTGGCTGTGGCATAGGCGGCGAACCCCTTGGGCGGCTCGTTCTCCAGCGCCGTCGTCAGCACGTTGACCCATGTGGCGCGGTCCTTCTTGAGCATCGGACGCAGCAACGCCTGGAACGCGCCCAAGGCGCCGCGGAGCGCCACAGCCATCTGCCGCTCGAAGTCTGTCCACTTGAGCAAATGCATCGGCGTCGGGACAAAAGACGCGCAGGCGCAGTGAATCACCGTCAACTCGCGCGCCTCCTGGATTTCGGGCCGGCTCCATGCCTGCCCGCCTTCGTTCGTCACGTCGTGGCGGATAGCGCACCCGGCAAGACCCTCCGCGGCAAAGCGCTCCTCAAGTTCGCGCGCGGCTTTTTCGTCGTTGGCGTACAGGGCGATGACGAAGCAACCGGTCGTTGCGAAGGCAAGCGAGATTTCGCGACCCAGCCCCTTGGTTCCCCCGGTGACGATGACAGTGTGTTTCATTGCGGGTTGCGCAGCATCACCTGAACGCGGGCGCGGGCTGCGAGTTGGGACTGGGTCAGGTTGTTGAAGACGACATCCAGAACCACCACCTGGCGCACGTCCAGCTTCTGACTGACAACAGCCTCAATGCGAATCCGGTCCCCGAGATACGACGGTTGAGAAAATCGAATATCCACCGAAAGCAGGAGGCTGAGCGCGCCGGGGAAATGCATGCCCACGAAGTGCGAGAGAAACCCGTTGAGGATGCTGCCGTGCATCACCGGCGCATGGAACCCGCACTGCTTTGCGACGGCGTCATCGACATGGATCGGGCTGTAATCGCCAAATGCAGCCAGGAAACCGCGATAGACTTCCTCGGTGATAGTGTAGTCATGCTGCTCGCGCATTCCCTCGGGAATGTCGGCGTATTGAATCGTTCTGGCAGCGGGATGGGAGTTGTTCATGACGACTAACGCAACGAGGCTAGGATGCGCATAACATTCGGGATGGAATTGGCGAAGAAGAAGAGGCTCGCCGAAACATAACAAAACGTCACGATCACGGCGGCGGCATAAATCCACGGGCTGGCGTTGTAAGCCTTGAAGCCGGCGGCGCCCAGCCGGCGCTTAAGGCCGATGGTGTAATAGTGAGTGGCGACCACGCCCACGGCATGGATCGCTCCAAACGCCGCGAAGTTCCAGCCAATGCCGTGCCAGACGCCGATCGAGAGAAACACGACGGCTATCGCCAGGGCGATCGCATGGTTTGCGGCGGCGGGCCCCATCGCGCCCACCAGATATTTCGAGAGCGGAGAAAACACCACATCGCGCATATACACCGAGAGGGTGATATGCCAGCGGTTCCAGAACTCCTTGATGTTGCGGGCTCCGAACGGGTTGGCGAAATTCTCCGTCACCGGGATTCCAAGGAGGCCGGCGCCCCCGATGGCGATGTCACAGAACCCGGAGAAATTGCAATACAGGAAAAGGTAGTATGCGATGGCGGCGACAGGCAGGTCGATCCAATGATGAAGGTTTCCGTCGTTCAGGAAGTTGTCGTACCCCAACTGGTAGCAGTAACTCGCCAGAAACTGGTATTTGACGCCGCCTACAATAATACGCGCCAGGCATTGCGCGATGGGCGCGGGCTGGAAAGTGCGTTCGAAACCCCGGCAATAATTGCTGTATTGATTGATGGGGCCGACAGACAAGGTCGGCGCAAAAAAGCAGAAGCCGAAATACTGTCCAGCGTTCGGCAGAGGAACAATGCCGTTGCGAACCTCCAACACCAGGTGGCTGCTGCGGAAAGCCAGATAGGAGATGCCGATGAACGAGGCCGCCAGCACCGGTCCGTGAACGAGTCGTTGGCTGACCGGTCCCGGGCAATAGCGGATGACGATCAGCGAGAGAATCGGCGCGAAGAACGCCAGCCACAGCTTCCATCCCTTGCTGGCCGCAAACAGGCGCAGCAACCCGTACTGAATTGCCACGACTCCCAGGTACGCAACAAACCCGCGTTCCCGGCCGGTGTACGAATAATAAACCGAATACGCGATCGCGATGTTCATCGCGGCAAAGAGATAGTCGCGCAGGGGGCCGCTCGCATAACGAACCACAAACCGCCCGGCCAGCAGGTATGCCAGGATCTTGATGAGCAGAACAGAAGACATTGGCTACTCTAAGTTACTTTCACAATGAGGCTGCGAGCACAGGCATCCGGGGAACGCGGATAAGCAGTGGCTTCGAAAACGGGTGGGGCTTTGACAGTCGCGCCAGCGTCTTGGAGTGCGGCAGTCCTGTGCCGCCTTCGGATGCCGGACCATCCTTCCTCCACCGCAAAGCGTGCTTGCCGCGACCAGCTAGGTCATTCATTTTCTCATAGCAAACCCGGCCACCCCATTTTGAATTGTGACAGCGCAGGTACCGACGCGCCATCCCAAGGCGGCACAGGACTGCCGCACTCCAAGACGCTGGCGCGTTTCTCGGAAACCCTAACACAATCCGTTGCGAGTTGCATTTCCTATCGCCATAGATTGGGCTTGTGCAGGGTTCTTGAGCTTTTCGGAGTGGTATCATGTTGAAGGCGACAAAGAATTAGAACCCCTGGTATACCGGTGTTGTTGTCTCGTAGTCCCTGGGAGAAGAGACTGCCACCACGAGCAGGGCGAGAATGCACAGGGCAATCGCCGCGGCAAAGATCAACCGGTCACAAAGGCTGTTCATAAATTTTCACCAGGCTTGGGCAGATCAACGGGGTGTATAGTTTCTGGCCGTTGGAGTTGAGATGGCCCGGATCGTAAAAAAGCCGCAGGACCTCCTGGCGTGTGAGCCCGTGGAACAGCGTGGCCGGTGGGATGCCGACCATGGTCGCCTGCGAACGCAACGGCGCGGGCCAGTGAATCCGCACGGCTTTTGAGTCCCACTCTTCCGTTATCGGCAGCCCCAGAAGCACCAACTTCGCGCCCTTTTCCCTGCCAAGCGCGCACCATTTTTTTGCGAAGTGCGACGGTTCCGCCGGCATCTGCGCTTTTGGAAAGTCGAATTGCGCGGCGGTCTCCGGTGAAAAGACCACGGCGTCCGCCGGCGTCGCGCCGGTGGCGGGCGCAAAAGAGCCTCCGAACGGAGCGTCGTTGTAGCCGAGGTCCACCCGCATCGAACCGAGGCGTTCAGCGGGGTCCGGACACTGGTATTGCCCGGTGAAATCGGCCACAAAGGTTCCCCCGCCGACGATGTTCGGACGAGTCATATAAAGCAGGTTCAGCGGCGTTCCGAGGATGGCGCTGGAATAAAAAGGCAACCGCTGCCTTAGCGGCAAGCCTGCAAGCACGGGTTCGGAATCGCAGAAGCGATAGAAGCGCAGGTTCGTCCAGTGCGGAATGTAGCGTCCGTCAAATTCGTCGTAGGCGACCAGCATCCGGACTTTACGATGCTGCAAGAGATCGCGCGTGAAGAAATAGAGCGCATCGAAACCGGCCCAGGTCCAGGAGAGGGTCACAACGCAAGCGGGCCGCCCGAGAGCCTTGCTCAGTTCGTTCCGGATGTAGGGCGTGTCGAGATCCGTCATGATGTGGGACGAGCCCACAAACGCGATATCGATGTCCCCTTTTTCCTCAAAAATCTGCCGGTAGCACCATTCGTGGGGGCCGGACCGTCCCGGCAAGCCCTTGTAAACTTCCGCGCGCCGAGGCAGCGCTTTTTCGCCCAGAAGCAGCGGCAGCAGGATAATGGTCAGCAGCAACACCCCGAAAGCGGCTGCCTGCTTCGGGGATGCGAATGCGGGGGCCATCAGCGCTCGGTCAGGCGTCGGGCGATCAAATCCGCAAATTCCCCGACATTGTGCGTCGCTTCCACTTCTCCGACGCGAAAACGGATGTTGAACGTCTTCTCTACGGCCACCAGCAGCGTGATGTGCAGGAGGGAATCCCACTCGGGCACCTGCTTGGCGGTCAGGGCGGGCGTGAGGACAACCGGTTCGAGGAAAACGTCGTCAAAGACGCTCTGCAATTTGGCAATGACTTCAGCTTGGGTCATAAGCTCGGCGGATTACGTGAATCTGGGTTGGGTGCGGTTGGAAGGCGGTGAGGTCGAGATCGAACGCTCGGGAATTCTCTGACTCGGCGCGCAGACTAAATCCCATGCGCGGATAAAAGTCACGCACCATTTCGTTCTTGGGCGTCGGGAGGAACAGCCCCTCAAGGCGCGCGCAGCCTGCGCAGACGGCCAGGCGCGCCAGTTCGTTCAAGACCTCGTCCTCCACCTGGCGCTTGAGCACGCGGCAACTCATCAGCCACGTGTCGATCTTCATGACCGTTCCGGCGACTTGCCCGATGACGATCGAAATTAGCCCGTGATCTCCAAACCGGTCGCCAAGGCGCACCGTGAAGGCGCGGCAGTCGGGCCGACCGATCAGCTCAAGGACCTCGGATTCCGTCCGGCGGCGCGTGGTGAGGTTGAACTGGTTGCTCTTGTTGATGAGCTGCGAAATCCGCGGCGCATCGACGGCGGTGAATTCGCACATCGACGCCTCCATCGACAGGCTTCCCAGATACGAATCCAGATCGGTGATCGACGAGAGCAGCGCCTTGCGTTGCGACTCGGCGCGGTACTGGCTGGTCCGCTCCAGATCCTCGGCCGTAATGCTGCGCGCTTCGAAAAACCGGCAGTCCTGCAACTGGGCGACGTATTCGGACGGGTCCGGCCCGAGCAGAATCGTCGCCACCGAGGGCGCAAATTGGCGGACAATCTCGATTTCCGCCGGGTTGTCATCGACAAAAACCAGACTGTCGATCCCCAGATTCAGGTCGGCGGCGATCTGGCGAATGTTCTCCGACTTCGCTTCCCAGTTCGCCTTGAACGCGGCGAAGTCGCTCATTTTCAAGACCATCTCCGGGTGTTTCTCAAAAGCGGCCGCGGCGACGGCGTGATCGTTCTTGCTGCAAACCGCCAGCAGAATCCCGCGCTGTTTGAGGGAGGCGATATAGGTCTGGAACGCCTTGAACGCCTCGCCCCGCGCCGATGTATCGCCGATTTCGATCCCTTCCAGACCGTCCTCGGCGATCACCCCGCCCCAAAGGGTGTTGTCCAGATCCAGAACAAGCACCTTTCGCGACGGGCGCCGCAGGGAGGCGGCCAGATGCACGATTTCCCTCGCTGCGTCCACGAGGAGGGCAGGGGAACAAGGCTGCTTGCTCTCGAACCAGGCCCGGTCGTCGCGGGCTTCGATTCCCCCCTTGCGGTAGGCCAGAAACTCCATGTCGCAGATGTGGACATAGGGCGGCGCATTGAAGCCAAGGTGAAGATTCACCCACTTGCGGAAGCTCCACAGCGAGCCGAGGGTGCGCGAACGGTAGGCGCCGAGGTCGTGGCGCGCGGGAAGGATGAAATTGGTTACGATCGTTTCTGCGCGCGTGCGTTCATGCAGGGTGCGAACTTGCTCCAGGATCGTATTAACCACCAGCTCCGCCTCCGACGCCTGGTTCTGGCGGGAATCGAGCAGGCCGCCGGGGTATTTGCACCGATGCTCCGACGGCATGACCACCACCACATGGGGCGCAAACTGGTACACGGCGCTTTCCGGGTCGAGAATTTCGGAGGTGTAATTGTCAAAGTCGCCGGACCATAGCTCGCATTCGATCCCTTCCGTTTGGAAGAAGTGCTCCAGCAGCTCCGAGAGCGGGTAGAGCGTATAGGCGCCCATGAGCGCGATGCGGAGCCGTTCACCGGCAAGCACGGGGCGGGGAAGGGACCGCGCGTGGGCCTTGCGCCGCAACGTCGAAAGCATGAGGAGATCCTCAAATCCGGTCGCCTCCCGGGTGCGTTCCGCCAGGTGTGTCCAGAAATCGGGGTTCTGTTGCAGCAGAAGCTCCTTCAGGTCGTTGTTGGATCGAAGCGCGGGGGGGCTCATAAAAGGCGATGGGATTAGAGTTCCCCCGAAGCGGCGCGCGGTGAAAAACCGTTCCGGGGTGTCCGAAACCTAGCGGAGTGGCCGTGAGGGGCAACCAAAAACGTGTGGGATGAAAACGCGAGCGGCGTCGGTTTACGACGGTAGGGATGGCGCCGCCCCTGCCGCCCCCCGACGGTCTCCGCTTACTGCGTGACCGGTCCCATGCTCTTGGGGGCGGGTTCGGATGCGGGAGCCGCGGCGCCTGCGGCAGGCGCTTTCGCATCCAGAGCAATCCCTTCTTTGGCGGCAAAATCGGCCAGGGCCTGTTCCTGCATGGCTGCCTGCTCGGTTTCCTTGAGGTCCACCTCATGGGTATCGATGGAATCCCGCGCAACGCGAGCCCGTCCGGCCGCTTTTTCGCGCTCCTCCTCGACCATCCCGTGGAGGCGGTCCAGCGTATCCCCGGTGCCGCCGATGCTGCCAATCATCCCGGAAGCCATCTCGGAAAGCTCGGCGGTCGCATTCTTGATCTTCAGATCGCTGAGGCTGTACTTGAGCGCATCGATCTTGTCCTGGGCGGACTTGATGGAAACGTCGCGCGCGCGGATCAGTTCCTTGTAAGTCTGCTCGGCCTGGTCCAGTTGGTGGTGGTCTTCTTCCAGTTCCCGCGTGATCGTCTGCAGGCGAAGCGCGTACTGGCCGGCGGCTTCGCGATTGCCCGCCCGCAGGTGAGCGGCCGTCTTCGCTTTCAGATCGCGTTCCTCGCCTTCGAGTTTCTTCACCTGGCTGATTAACCGCTCGCACAGGGCGGCGTGCGAAGCGAGACCCTGGTTGTAGTTGGCGATCTGCTTGCGCAGATTCTCCTTCTCGATTTCGAGAAGCGCCTCCGGATTCTGTCTTTCAAGCCCGCTGATGAACAGGCTGAAGAAACCACGAATGATGTTGATGATGCGTCTAAACATAGTGTGTTTGGTGGTTGGAATTGGATGTCGGCATTAACCGTGGGAATACGACCTAACTGGAGAATCGTATACGGGAGAAGCGTATTTCGTCTCGCGGAGAAGAAAAGCAGAAAAGAGCGCGTGGTCCTGGTCGGGGCGCAGGACAAATTTCTTCTATTATTGACCCTCCGATTCTTGCGAGAACGTCGGAGACCGGGCTCTGGGGAGCGCACGCGCCCTCGCGTGCGGCCTTTGGCGCCCCGCCAAAGGCATCTTCTCCCAAGAAGCTCGCATTCAACCGATCAACCACGGATTACACGAATGAACACGGATAGGTTTCATCCGTGCCAATCCGTGAAATCCGTGGGTTCGATAAAGCAAAAGTTCGCGTCGGCGAGGGCGCCGCCGCCATTTTTCCGAATCAAACGCCGGCTTCCCAGGCTGCGAAGCGAAGCAGACGCATGACCGGTTCGCCGGCGACGCGGCTTTGAGCGAGATCGACCTCAAACTCGGCGGTCCAGTCGTTGAGTTCGTCGGGATCGACCAGCATCTGCTGCACGCGCCATGTGGTTTTGTCCTCCGAAGGCGCGACGTAGGTGTGGCGAAGGTTGCGCGCTTCGGCGTCCAGGCGGATGCGGCTGTGGCCGGCGTGGTAGGCTTCCACGGCGTCGGCGAGGCGTTCGGGTGACCAGGAGTCGGAATGGGAAGTCGCCGCGGCGTCAGGTGCGCCGTGCGCGGCTTCGAGCGCACCCTCGAAGTCACCGCCGATCAGCGCGCGCAGGAACAGGAAAATCCGGTTGCGGATGGCGGCGGTGAACGCGGCCCGGTCGAACTCGGGTTGTGCGGCGCGGAACGCGGAAGGCGCGAGAGCCGCTTGCTCGGGTCGCGCTTCAAGGCCGCGCATCTTCTCCCATTCGTCGAGCAAGCTGGAATCCACCTGCCGGATCATGCTGCCGAGGTACAGCTCCATCTCGCGCAGGGTGTCGTTCTTGGCGGCGTCGGGCACGGTTTGGGCGAGCGTCTTGTGGACGCTGGAAAGATGGCGCAGCAGGAGCCCCTCCGACCGCTGCAATTCGTAGAGCTTGATGTAGTCGGCAAAGGAACGGAACTCTTCGAACATCTCGCGGGCGATCGACTTGGGGCGGATGTTCTCCTGGCCGACCCACGGGTGCCGGTCGGCGAAAGCGTTGAAGGTGCTATAGATGAAATCGCGGTTCGGCTTGGGGTATTCGAGTTTCTCAAGCTCCTCCATGCGCTGTTCGTATTCCATGCCCTCGGCTTTCATCTCCGCGATCGCCTCGGTTTTCACCTTGTCGAGTTGCCGGCGCAGGATGACGTCCGGATCTTCGAGAATCGACTCCACCAGCGTGAGAACGACCATGGCGTAATCCGGCGCTTGCGGGTCGAGCAACGGCAGCGTGTCGTGGACGTACAGCGACAGCGTCTGGTTCATCGAGAAATCGTCCTGCAACTCCGCATTGACGCGCAGGTAACCGCCCTTGCCGGCGCCGTCGTCCAATTCCGCCTTTGGACGAATCTCGATGATCTTGCGCTCCACCAGTCCGCGGAAAAGCTGCCAGGCGCGCTTGCCGTGCGCCTTTTTCGCCTTGGCGCCATCGTGGCAGCGCGTAATCAACTCCCGCATCGCGGCGCAGCCGTCTCCGTTCCGGCTGAGCACATTCAGGAGCATTCCGTGCGACACCGCAAACCGCGAGGTCAGGCGCTCCGGCGGGGCTGCGATCAGGCGCGCGAACGTCTGCTTGTCCCAGTTGACGAAATTGCGGTCCGGCGGTTTGCGACGGACGAATTTTCCGCCCTTCTTTTGCTCCAGCAGAAGGTTTTCGATAAAGTGCTCGGGGGCCTGCGCGACCACCCAGCCGATTCGGTCGAACCCTTTCCGCCCGGCTCTGCCCGAGATTTGATGGAAGTCGCGGGCGCTGAGGATCGCCGTCTTTTCGCCGTCATACTTGCAGAGCTTGGTGAAGAGCACGGTGCGGATCGGCACATTGATGCCGACGCCGAGCGTGTCCGTGCCGCAAATCACCTTGAGTAAGCCCCGCTGTGCGAGCTGTTCCATCAACACGCGGTATTTCGGCAGCAGGCCGGCATGATGCAATCCTATTCCGTGGCGCAGCCATTTCTTGATTTCCGGGCCGTAAGGGCTGGTGAACTTGAATCCCTCGATGGCGCGCGCGATCGCCGCCTTCTCCTCGCGGCTGCAAACGTTGGTGCTGGTAAAATTTTGCGCGCTTTCCGCCGCTTCCATTTGCGTGAAATGGACGACGTAAACCGGCGTCTTGCCCTCGGCAGTCAAATCTTCCAGGGTCTGCGCCAGCGGCGTCTCAGCATAGATGAATTCCAGCGGCACGGGGCGTTCCCGCGATGCAACGGTCACGCTGGGCCGCTCGGTGAGGCGCGTGAGTTCCGTTTCGAAGAACGCGGTTTCGCCAAGGGTTGCGGACATCAGCAGGAAGCGCGTGCGCGGAAGCGCCAGCAGCGGGACCTGCCAGGCCACCCCGCGCTGGCGGTCGGCGTAGTAGTGGAACTCGTCGAGGATCGCGTCATCCACGCGGGCTTCGGCGCCATCCCTCAAGGCCATATTGGCGAGGATTTCCGCCGTGCAACAGAGAATCGGCGCGTCGCGGTTGACGGTGGCGTCGCCGGTGCTCAGACCGACGTTCTCCGGTCCGAACTCCCGGCAAAGCGCCATCCATTTTTCGTTGACCAGCGCCTTGATCGGGCAGGTGTAGACCGAGCGCCGTCCCTGCGCCAGCGCTTTGAAGTGCAGGGCTGTCGCCACCAGCGATTTTCCGGAGCCGGTGGGCGTGTTGAGGATGACGTTGTTCTCCTCGAACAGCTCGAGAATGGCGGTTTCCTGCGCGGGATAAAGCTCCAGGTGCCGTCCCGCCACATAATCCAGAAACAGGCCGAGAAGCCGGTCGTTGCCCGGCATCGGATCGTCCCGAGGGATCAGGACGGCAAGCGGATGCGCTTCGAGCATTGACGGCAAGTCGGTGACAAGCCGCTATTTCTTGGGGGTCGGTGTAGGCGCAGCGCCTGCGCTGGTTGGTTTGGAAGCTGGAGCCGACGCCGGATGCGGGTGAGCCCCGGGAACCTCCGCGGCATGCGTTGGACCCGAGGCCGGAGCCGCCGCCTTACCCCAATTGGGGTGAGCCGCAGTGGGCGGCTGGCTGGACGGCTGGACGGCATGCGCATGGGCACTGGCGGCATGCACGGGGGCGTCGGCAGGCACGTGGGCACTGGCGGCATGCACGGGGGCGTCGGCAGGCACGTGGACGCTGGCGGCATGCACGGGGGCGTCGGCAGGCACGTGGACGCTGGCTGCAGGAGCGTGGGAAATTTGAGAATGGATAACCTCTGGTTGCACGACGGGCCTGACCCTTGGCGGCAATCCCTGGGTGCCGTTGGCGGTTCCCCGTCGCGGTTGAGCCACCGGTCCGGGATCCGCCAAATGCCGCTTGACGGTTGGCAGATGGGTGGGCCCCACCGTTGCGGGAAGCGCAGATGTGGGAATGGCGATTCCCTGCCCGGCAGTCCTCGTCCCTTCGTGGACCGGGCTGGACTTACGGGTAAACGGCACGACAGGAATGGGGTGATTGGAGGCGGAGGAAACCTGCGCAATCGACGGCCCCCGGTTGATAACGGTCGTATTGTTCACGTTGTTTACCGTCGTGATATTGGTCACATTGACGCTCTTGTTGACGATGGCGACGTTTTGTGCGGCGGGGATTAGCGCCACACGCAGGTCGGGATCCCCAAAGCTTGGAGCCGGAACGAAAGCGTAAGCCGACGCGGCAATCCCAAACTCCACATCCACCGCGGCTCCGATGGAAATGCCGACGCGCATACCGGTTTCGGGAGGCAGCGGCGCCCAGCCGACGTGCTCGGGCGTTTTCCGCCAGGAGACCCATGCGGGAGCCCACCGTCTTCCGGGCACCCAGACCCAGCCTGCACCCGGCAGGGTGGTCCAGCGTCCGTAGTGATACACGGCCCAGCCAAAGGGTTCGTCGGACATCCAGGTCCAGCCGATCTCCTCGCCGCCGTTGCGGGCGTAAGCCCAGTGGCCCGCGGTGTAGGGGCGCCAATCACCTTGGAGGGCGATCGACGGTTGCCATACCAAGCCGTATCGGTGGCTTTCAATCCACTCTCCCTGCGGCGCCAACTCGGAATAAAAACGGTCATAAGCGCCCGATGTCCTCACGCCCACATCCCCATCCTGGCCTTCATCGGGACTGCTTTGGGTGGCTGCCACGGTGAGCCCGTTCGCCGGAGCGCCGGTTGTCGTCGCTTCGGGTGTTGGTTGAGATGTCGGCTGCGGCGTGGTTTGCGCGAGCGATTGTTCGCGCTGTGCCACCTGCTGTTCGCGCGCCGCAATGTCTTGAGCCTTTTGATCGAGTTGCTGCTGTTGCAGGGAAACTTTTTCCTCAGCGACCTTCTGGGCGACGCGGCGATCGATCTCCTGCGTCTGCTGTTCAGGCGTCAGGGGAGGAGGTTGCGGTTTGCATCCTGCGTAAGGCAGAGCGGCGAGAGCGGCAAAGGCGGCAATGAAGGCAAGCGATGGTTTTTTCATGGGTGTCTGGCGACGAAAGTAGCTGGCACCATCCATTCGTGCAAGTGTTGGATATGACGATTTGCGGAAGACAGGAAACCACGGATTTCACGGATTGGCACGGATGAAGCCTATCCGTGTTCATTCGTGTAATCCGTGGTTGATCGGTTGAATGAGAGCTTCTTGAGAGATGCCTTTGGCGGGGCGCCAAAGGCCGCACGAGAGGGCGCGTGCGCTCCCGTTCAGCGCGCACCCCGTTTTTGACAGCGCCCGAAAAACGTGTTATCGACTTGGCGTATGAAACCGTCCCCCGTCCGTCTTGCGTCATTGCTCCTGGGTGCGGCCATGCTTTCCCTCTTTCAGGGAGGGTTGCTGGCTCAGGCGATTTGGCTCCCCAGTCCGATCGGCCCCACGCTGACCCGGACAGCTCCTTACAGTTACGTGGGGCGTCTTCTGGTGTCCTTTGACTCGGGTGAGTATGAAGGAACCGGAACCGTGGTGCGTCCTCACAGCGTGCTGACTGCCGCGCATATGCTCTGGGATCCTGATAGCGGCTGGGCGACCGACATATCTTTTGAGCGCGCCTACTTCTACGGAAGGAAATTGAGCATCTCGCATCCGAACCACAAGTACATCCTCGCTGGCTATTCCCACTATGCCAGCATGGGCGCGGACGGCGCTGACAGCGACAGCGCTTTTGCCAAGGATTTCGGGGCGTTAACTTTTGCCGGCACGCCGGCGGGGGGGCATTACCTTCCGTATTCGGCCAACCTGGGGTATCTCAACGGACGCCATGCCACCATAAGCCTGGGGTACGGCGCCGATTGGGATGACGGCGAGCAGATCTTGAAGTGCTCGCCTCCGGTTGGGGCCGCCTATGCCTATCTGCCTCAAATCGACGGGACGACTTACTATTACAACGACTTTTACATCATTGAAGGCGGCATGAGCGGCGGTCCCATTCTTGCCCGGGTTGGCTCGGGTTGGAACGTCATTGCCATCAACGTCTCAGGCGACGACACCAGCATGGGTATCCACGCTTTGGGCGCACAGGAACGCACCTTCCTTCAAAAGTATCTGAAGTAGGTTTCCTGTCGTGACCGGTCCCTCCGAGCGGCATTTGCGCATTCTGTCGCTCTTGACGATCCTTTTGCTGGTGGGATCGGCGTTGCTTCTGTCACTCACTTGGACGGAAACGCCTGCCGGCCAGCCCGGTCGCCCTCACCCGCTCGGCGAGTCGAAGATCGTCCGGGAGTCCCCCGCGGCAAATCCGCCGTCGATTTCCATTCCTCTCAAGGCCGCAGCGGCGTCGGTTTTGCCCGGAAAATCGTTGCGAACGGCGTTGGAATCGATGCTGGCGGCGTTGCGCGGCGGCTCGCCGGAGAGCAATCGGACGGGGCTTGAGCGGCTCAGGCAACTATTGGAATCTGCGCCGCCGGCGGAGGCGATCGCCGCTGTCAGCGAATTTCTGAAATCGAGGAGGGATGCCCCAACCGGACTGGCCTATGGGCTCGGCTCCGGCGGCAGGCTCGAAACGGCGCCCACCTTGCGCGCCTTTTTGCTGGATGAGTTGGGCGCGCTCTGCAAGCGGAGTGGAAATTCCCAGGCCGTCTTGGATGCCGCCACCGACGTCCTTGCTTCGCCCGGTTCGGCCGATGAATGGAGCCTGGCGCTGCGTAATGTCGCGTGGGCTGACAAGAACTCCAACGAGTTTCTCAACACCAAGTTCAGGGAAATGTTCGGCCAATCCCAGTGGCTGCAAAATCCTTCCGCCGGTTTCCTCGAAGCGCTGGACATCCCGGTTTACACGCAAGACGCCGGCGCCATCGCCGTGCTCGCGCCATATTTGCAGCGCCAGCCGGAAATGCCGCTGAGCTTGAGCCGCGCCACCGCCATTGCGCTCGACCGGCTTGCCGAGCAAAACCCGCTTCAGGTGATGAATTACCTCAACAGCAATCCCGGCGTCCTTTCCGACATGGCGATGATGCGGGCCGACTACTTTTCGAAGGCCAGCCTCAGCGATCCCGCACAGCGGTTCGCCTTGGAAACATATTTTTCCCGGGCCGATGTCGCCGATGAGGAGAAAGTAAAGGCGGTCGCGGGATTGTTCGCGCCGGGCAGCTTCGTTGCGGACACCCTCCTGGCCACCGCGCCGGCCTCGCCCGATCCCGCGCTCCAGATGCAAATGTTGAACCAGGTCGCCAATGATTGGTCAAAGCGCTTTCCGGTAGTCGGCTGGCGGGTCAAGCAACTGTTGAAGGATCCCAATTGAGCCCTCTGAGGGCGCAACTTTCGGCTCTTTTTCAGCGTTGCAGCGTCCCCAGCACCCAGTAACGCGGTCTCGTTCCCAGGCTCCAGCCTGGGAACGCCCCTGTCTTGGTGGCTCCAGCCTCCCGTTCCTCTCCGGTGCGCCGTGCTTTTGGAGGCCCGGCAGGAGGCTGGAGCCTCCGGGAATACTGCATTCCCAGGCAGGAGCCTGCGAACGAGTCCCCATTGGCTTTCGCCCTCCACGCATTATGAAAAGTTGGATTACGGGCGGTGCGTCGATCCGAAGGGGAGCGCGGGCATCTTGCCCGCATCAGCCGGCATCCTGCCGGCGTGCTGATGACGGCGTCGGATTGCTCTCGGCGCGCGCCCAAGCCTCCGGCAGGATGCCGAAGACAGCAGGCTGGAAGCCCGCGCTCCCCTTCGGATACACGCGCCGCATGGGTATTTTCGGAGTACGTGCACGAGCGCAACTTTCCCCGTGCATTGGGGTAACAAGATGAGCTATTTTCGCGCCGTCGTCCTGAAAATTCATCCGAAAAACGCCATGAACGAGAATCCTTCCCTCGAGAACCAATCGTCTAACTCCCCTGATTGCCGCCCCGGCGGCGGCCGGGTCAACCGGCGGGATTTTCTGCGCGCAACGGGCGCTTCGTCCCTGGCGCTGCTGGCCTCGCGGCTTTCGGTGATGGCGGGGCCGTTTGAGACCGCCGATTTCGATCGGCTCATCCCCGCCGATAAGAAGCTCAGCCCCGCCTGGGTCAAGTCCCTCTTCGAGCGCGGCGTGCCGACCGTTTATCGCGGCGCGGACCTGAAGACCATCGGGATGCCTGTCGGCGGCATATGCACGGGGCAGCTTTACCTCGGGGGCGACGGCAAGCTCTGGCACTGGGACATCTTCAACCAGCACATCGGCACCGGCGATGGCCATTATGCGAAGCCGGTGCAGCCTTCTTCGCCTCTGGAACAGGGGTTCGTTTTGAAGATCGGCGACCAGATGCTGCCGCTCGACAGCACGGGCTTTCCAGACGTCTCGTTCCGGGGGGAATACCCGATCGGGCGGGTCGAATACAAAGCGCCCGGCGTGCCGCTGGAGGTGACGCTGGAAGCGTTTTCGCCGTTCATACCGCTGAATACCGACGACTCCAGCCTGCCGGCGACGGTGATGCAGTTCACCGTTCGCAACACCTCGGGCGGCGCTGTCGAGGCGGCGCTCTGCGGTTCGCTCGAAAATGCCGTCTGCCTCAACCACCGCAACACTCCCGGCATTCGCCGCAATCGCGTGGCAGCCGCGAGCGGTTTCACCTTTCTCGAATGCACGGCGGAGGAGGAGAAGCTGAAGCCAAAACAGAATAAGGCGGACGTCGTTTTTGAGGACTGGAACAAGGACACCTACGAAGGCTGGAAGGTCGAAGGCGAGGCTTTCGGTTCCGGGCCGATCAAGAAATCGGCGATTCCGGAATACCAGGGAGACGTCAGCGGGAATACCGAGCGGGTGGTCAATTCCCATGCCACCGCTCCCGCCAATGAAGTGGGCCGACGCGACGACGCCACCGGCAAACTGATCAGCCGGGCTTTTCCCATCGAGCGCAACTTTGTTACGTTCTGGATCGGCGGCGGGAATAATCCGGGCAAGACCTGCCTGAACCTGGTGGTGGACGGCAAGGTTGTGCGTAGCGCGACCGGACACGACCAGAACAAGATGTCGCTGGAAAGATTCGACGTTCGCGAATTTGCCGGCAAGCAGGGGACGATCGAGATCGTGGATCAGAAGAAGGGGTCGTGGGGGAATGTCGGCGTCGGGAAGATCGCGTTCAGCGATCGAATTGGGGAGGAACTCTCGTTTGCGGACCTGCCCGACTTCGGCTCGATGGGGCTGGCGTTGCTCGGAGCGCCCGCAGACATTTCCAGCGGCGAGGCTTCGGCGAAATTAAGCGACAAGCTCGTCGGCGAGTTGGGCCGCAAGCTGAAGCTCGAAGCGGGGCAGTCGGCGACGGTGACGTTTGTCATCGCATGGTTTTTCCCAAATCTGCGCAACATTCCCGGAATCGCCTCGCAAGGCCGGTATTACGCAAGCCGATTCGATTCGGCGTTCGCGGCGGCCGGTTATGTGGCGGCGAACTTCGAGCGGCTTGCTTCGCAAACGCGCCTCTGGCGGGATACCTGGTACGACTCCACGCTTCCGTACTGGTTCCTCGACCGCACGTTCCTCAACACGTCCATTCTCGCGACATCCACCAGCTTCCGTTTCAAGGACGGGCGCTTCTGGGGATGGGAGGGGGTCGGCTGCTGCGCGGGCACCTGCGGTCATGTTTGGTACTACGCCCAGGCTGTGGGCCGGCAGTTTCCCGAGATCGAGCGCATCCTGCGCGAGCGCACGGATTTCGGCGTCGCCATGAAGCCCGACGGCGCCATCCGGTTCCGCGGCGAAAACAACGGCGGGCCCGCCATCGATGCGCAGTCGGGCGTTATTCTGCGGGCGCTTCGCGAGCACCAGATGAGCGCCGACGACGCTTTCCTGAAGCGGATCTGGCCCGGCGTGAAGAAGGCGACCGAATGGCTCATTGCACAGGACGGCGACGGAGATGGTATTATCGAAGGCGCACAGCATAACACCCTCGACACCGACTGGTACGGCGCGGTGGCATGGTTGAGCGGGGTTTATCTCGCCGCGCTTCAAGCTGCCGCCGCCATGGCCGATGAAATGAACGACGCCGCGTTTGCAAAACAGTGCCGCGAGATTCACGCCAGGGGAGAGGCGAAGATGGTGTCCGAGCTGTTCGACGGCGAATATTTCTACAACAAGGTCGATCCGAAGCGTCCCGAAACCGTCAATTCCGGGACAGGTTGCGAGATCGACCAGGTCATGGGCCAAAGCTGGGCGTTCCAGGTGGGGCTTCCGCGGGTGTTGCCGGAGAAGGAAACGCGCACGGCGCTCAAGTCGTTGTGGCGCTACAATTTCTCCCCGGACGTCGGCCCGTATCGCGCCGTGAACAAGCCGGGCCGCTGGTATGCGATGGCCGGCGAGGCGGGTTTGCTGATGTGTTCGTTCCCACGCGCCGATTGGAATTACGAAAAGGCCAAAGGAAAGGGCAAAGGCGCTTGGGCGGCGATGTATTTCAACGAGTGCATGAACGGCTTCGAACACCAGGTGGCCGGTCACATGATTTGGGAAGGCCTGGTTCAGGAGGGCCTGGCGGTCGAGCGCGCCGTTCACGACCGCTATCACGCGTCCAAGCGCAATCCGTGGAATGAGATCGAGTGCGGCGATCATTACGCGCGCTCCATGGCGAGCTACGGCGTGTTCATCGCCGCGTGCGGTTACGAATACCACGGACCGAAGGGGCATCTCGGGTTCGCCCCGCGCCTGACGCCTGAAGATTTCAAGGCGCCGTTTACCACCGCAGAAGGGTGGGGGACTTTCTCGCAGAAGGGCGGGCAGGCACAGGTGCAGTTACGCTACGGTACGCTGCGGCTGCGCTCGTTGTCGCTGGCTGTGGCGAACGCTCCGGGCGCCGTCCGCGTGACTGTGAATGGCAAACCTCTGGACGCGACACACGCGTTCGAAGATGGAAAAGTGCGGATAGCGCTCGCAGCGGAGGCGCGCCTGGCTGCGGGAGAGAGTTTGAATGTGGTGTTGGGGTGAGCGCCAGGTCAAGCCCCGCCTGCCGGCACCAGCAGCAGCGGCAGTCTTGCGCGGTCGGAGACTTTCGGCGCCACGCTTCCTGACCAGAAGGCGTCCATGCCGGCTTTTCCGTGGGTGCCCATGGCGATGAATGCCGCGTCGAGCCGTTGCGCCTCGGCGACGATCGTTTCCGCCGGATCGCCGCGAAGAACCGCAGTGCTCACGCGGACGCCTTCGGCGGAGAGCCGGGCAGCCAATTGCTGAAGGTATTCCGCGGCGTCGGATTGCGCCAGCGTCAGCAATTCGTGGGTGGTCACCGGGAGCAGGATTCGCGTGGGGTGCTCGACGCCGGAGAGGGTTCCCAAGGTGGGAACAACCATCAGCAAGCGCATTTCGAGTTCGCAGGCCGTCGCCAGATTCATGGCCATTTGGACCGCGGCGTCGCACACCTCGGTTCCATCGAGCGGTACGAGGATCGACGCGCCGGAGGGTTGTGGCGCTTCCCCCTTGTCCCCCGGACGAACGAGCAGCACCGGCGCCCTGAGCGAGACGACTCGCTGCGCAATGCTGCCGATCAAGAGCTTCCTCAGTCCGCCTCGGCCGTGCGTGCTCATCAGCACCAGGTCCGACCCGAATTCGTGCGCGTGTTCGACGATGGAACGTGCGACATCGGAGATCGCCGACGGATGCACATGGCGTTCGACTTGCGTGTCCGCCGGGAAGAAGCGGCTTTGCACCTGCTCGAGGTATGCTTCCGCCTGTTCCGGATTGGAGAGGTGCGGCTGACCGTGAACTTGCTTGGGCGGATTGCGCTCGATGACATGCACCAGCGTCACTGTCGCCGGAAGTTTGCGGGCGAGCAGCACCGCCGTCGGAAGAACGGCTTCCGAGAGGCGCGAACCGTCCAGTGGAACAATCAGGCGCTTAATCATGACTCAGGTGCCGCAGCATATCAGATACACGTTTAAGGCAATAATAATCGCCGCCGACAAAACCGCCAACGCCGTCGTGATCCGGTGGTTGACCAGGATGCCCATGATATCCTTGCGCCGGGTGAAAAGGACCAGCGGAATCAACGCAAACGGCAGTCCGAAGCTGAGAACGACCTGGCTGAGCACCAGCGCGCGCGTGGGATCGAACCCGATGGCAATCACCACGACGGATGGAATGATGGTCACGGCGCGCCGCAGCCAGATGGGGATGTGCCGGTGGAGAAACCCCTGCATGATCACCTGGCCCGCCATCGTTCCCACCGACGCCGAGGAAAGGCCCGATGCCAGCAGCGACACGGCAAACACAGTGCTCGACGCCCGCCCCAGCAGCGGCTCCAGCGTGCGATGCGCTTCCTCCAGCGTCGCGACGTGATTCAGCCCGCTCTTGAAGAACGCGGAGGCAGCCATGATGAGCATGGCCATGTTGACCAGACCGGCGAGTCCCATGGCGATGGAAACGTCGGCCACCTCGAACCAGAAAAGCCGCCGCATCCGGGCAGGGTCCTTGATCGCAATACGCTTCTGCGTGAGGGCCGAGTGCAGAAAGATGACGTGCGGCATGACCGTCGCCCCAAGGATTCCGGTTGCCAGCAGGATGCTCTCTTTGCCTCCAAACATCGGAACTACGGAATGAAAGGCCACCTGTTTCCAATCCGGCGGACTAAACCACGTCTCCAGCACGTAGGAGACGGCGATGATCCCGATCAGCGCCGTAATCACCGCCTCCAGATGCCGGAAGCCGCGCACTTCCAGCCCCAGGATGAGCACAGTCGCAATGGCGGTGACGATCGCCGCCAGCCACAGGGGCATCCCAAAGAGCAGATTAAACCCGATGGCGGCACCGAGGAACTCGGCAAGATCGGTCGCCATGGCAACGATCTCCATGATTCCCCACATTCCCCATACCACGGAGCGCGGAAACCGGTTGCGGCAATGCTCCGCGAGGTTCAACCCGGTGGCGATTCCCAGCTTTGCCGAGAGCGCCTGAACCAGCAGCGCCATCAGGTTGCTGCCCAGCACCACCCACAGCAGCGTGTAGCCGAATTGCGACCCCGCCTGGATGTTCGTCGCGAAATTGCCCGGATCGATATAGGCCACGCACGCGATGAACGCCGGGCCGAGGAACGGCAGCAGTCGCGCAAAGCCGCGCTTGTCGCTTTCGCCGGCCAGAATATCGATCGCGTCCCGCACGGTGCGCGCATCTCCCGGCTTCACCGCGCCGCCGTCCGCGGGCACGACGGCGCTCCGTCCGACGCCGCTGAATTTTGGAGAATTAGGCACGGCTAAGATAATTCACTGCAACTAGAATTGTGTCAATGGAGGAATTCTTTTTTCACGGCCTATGCCAGGGCGCGGTGTTGATTGTTGGGCAAGAACCTGCGTTGCGCCAGCTTCCGGGGAGCGCACCCGTCCCGGGTGCTGGCCGAGGCGTCCCGCCTCGGCGGACTTTGTGCGTGGAGTCGCCGGAAGGCGATTCGATGGCCAGAAGTTCGCGCTGGCGGGACGCCAGCGCCAACACGCGAGGGCGCGTGTGCTCCCCGGAGTCCCCGTCCCGAGCGCTATCTGCAATACGAACCAGCATTGATCCAAGAACGCCGTTCAGCGCCAACGGCGCGACCACAATGTCGCCTAGGGCAACGCCCTAGTAGTCTGTAACATAACAACTTCCGCATTACAGTTGTGATGGAGCCTAGTGGGGTATCCGATAAACGCGCCAGCGTCTTGGAGTGCGGGCAGTCCTCTGCCGCTTTCGCAAGCCGGACAGTCCCTTGCCCACGGAAGATACCATTCACCATCAGAGCTTTCCGCATCTCTCCGACAGAGGGTGTTGCGATTAGAATGGATGCCAGACGTTGCCAGGCGCACTGCCAAAGCGGTAGAGGACTACCCGCACTCCAAGACGCTGGCGCGACTGATGAGCACCTCCCGATTTTTCGCGCCTTGCCATCATCTAGCGACCCGAACTGGTCACTGTTACAGCCTGCCAAGTTGCCGGGGATGATCGCGCTTGCGTTGGGAATTTTGGCTATTGCCGCGCCCATTTCCAGCCTGGCGACCCCCGATGCCTCGCCGGCGACTACGCCCGCCCGTCCTGTCAAACATCTCGACATTCCCATTCCGATTAATTACGCAGCCAAGGGCCTCCGGATTCCCTCGCGGGACGGCAACGGGCAGGTGCGCATGTTTTTCAACATCGACGCCACGCTGCGGGTCGACGACGGACACCTGCGCATGACCGGTTTGCGGATAGAAACTTACGATGACGCCGGCAAACCGGACTTGAACATCGACATGCCGATCTCGCTCCTCGATCTGAAAACAAACTTAATCTCCAGCACCGACCCCGTCACCATTCGACGCGCGGACTTCAAGATCACCGGCGCCAACGCAACGTTCGACCCCCAGAGCCGACAGGGCAAATTCTCCGGTCCAGTCCGCATGCTGATCTTTAACCGTGCCGCCCTCGACCAAAAGCCGGCGGCCGATGCCGGGGCGGCCGCTTCGCAGGGAACCCATCCATGAAAGACCGAATCTTGCAATTCCACAGACTGACCCGCTGCCTGCTGGCGCTGGCGTGCGCGGCGGTGTTTTCACCGGCGAATTGCCGGGCTCAATCCGCCGCCGTCAACGGAACAAGCGTCACGCCCGCGCTTGCGCCGCCGGTTGCCGGAGGCACTGCCGCGAGCCTGGCGCCAAAGCAGCCCACCGAAATCACCGCTCAGGATGAAACAACATTTGACGAGAAGAGCCATATGGCCGTCTTTATAGGCAAGGTGGTAGTGATCGACCCACAGTTTCACCTTACTTGCGACAAGCTGACGGCTTACCTCAAGTCGGGCAGCCAGAAGCACGAAGCGGCAGCCACGCCGCATCCGACGCCGGCCAAATCCCGCAAGCCGGCTGGCAAGGGGGACAAAGGCGAGAAGGCGGATTCAGGGGCGTCGTCGGGCGGAGGCCTCGACCACGCCATCGCCGTAGGGAACGTGCTGGTGACCCAGGAAAAGAAAGACCCGTCCACCGGCGAGGTCACCCATTACCTCGGCAAAGGCACCAAGGGCGATTACGACGCGAACACCGGGGATATGAAACTGACCGGCTGGCCTGAAATGGAGCAGGGTCTGAACAAGCAGGTCGCGACTACCGAGGGAACCATCATGATCATGAATCGGGAAGGCGGCGTGAAAACGTTCGGGCCGAGCAAATCGGTCATCGTCGATCAGTCGGAGAACAAGAAAGACGACAAGCCGGGCAACGGGACCGCCAAGCCCGCCAAAACGGAGGCGCGGAAACCATGACCGCTCCCGCCATTTCAGATTTAGCCCCTGCTCCGGTAATCGGGGTGAAGCCGATCCTTCGGACGGAAAAACTCGTGAAGATCTACGGCGGACGCGCCGTGGTCAACGGCGTGGACATCAATATCCGACCAGGGGAAATCGTCGGTATTCTCGGGCCTAACGGCGCCGGAAAGACGACGACGTTTTACATGGTTGTCGGCCTAGTGCGTCCCAACGGCGGACGTGTGATGTTTAAAGACCAGGACATGACCGATTTCCCGATGTACAAGCGGGCACGCATGGGCATGGGCTATCTGCCGCAGGAGGAATCGATTTTTCGCAAGCTCACCGTCCAGGAAAACATTATGGCCATCCTGGAAACGACGAGCATGAACAAGCAGCAGCGCAAGCATCGCTGCGAGGAGTTGCTCACCCAGTTCGGCATCGAGCACGTCGCCAAACAGCAGGCGCTCACCCTCAGCGGCGGTGAAAAGCGGCGTCTGACCATCGCCCGGTCGCTGGTGAGCAATCCAAGCGTGCTCATGCTCGACGAACCTTTCAGCGGGGTGGATCCGATTGCCGTTTACGACGTGCAGCAGATCATCGTCAACCTGCGCACGACCGGCCTGGCCATCCTGATCACCGACCATAACGTGCGCGAAACGCTATCCATTGTGGACCGCGCCTACTTGATTTTCGAGGGGCGCGTTGAGAGCGAAGGCTCCAAAGACTTTTTGATTAACGACCCGATCAGCCGGGAGCTGTACCTGGGACCACGTTTCTCAATGTAAAAAAAACCAAACCCGGAGAAAAAAGCATGCAAGTCGCCAATGTAAACCTGCCTATCAAAGTCACCGGCCGTCACGTCAATGTGACAGAGGCCATGAAAGACTACGCCATCAAGAAGGTCGAGGGACTCCACCTCGATTACCCGCGCATCATCGACGCGCAGGTAATTCTCGATGTGCAGAAGATCCGTCACATCGCCGAAGTGATTCTGCACTGCGCGAATCACATCACCATCGAGGCCACCTCTGAATCGACGGACATGTACGCCTCCGTCGACCAGGTCATGGACAAGATCGCCCAGCAGATGCGCAAGTACAAGACCAAGATCATGCGCCAGCACCGCCCGCGCCGCGGCGAGGTGCAGCATATCGAGGAACAGGTGCTCAGCATCGACGAGAACTTTGAGTCTCACGCCGAGAGCGAACCGAACATTATGCAGACCGAGAGATACCCGGTCAAACCGATGTTCGTGGACGAAGCCGTGCTCCAGTTGGAAATGTCCGCCCGCCAGTTCGTGGTGTTCCAGAACGCCAAAACCGATAAAATCAACGTCCTCTACCGCCGCAAAGAAAGTGGGTTTGGCTTGATCGAGCCGGTGTTTCCGTAAACCGCTTCCATCTTCGATCACCCGCCGATTCTTGCGAGAACGTCGGAGACCGGGCTCTGGGGAGCGCACGCGCCCTCGCGTGCGGCCTTTGGCACCCCGCCAAAGGCATCTTCGCTCAAGTAAGCCCGCATTCAACCGATGAACCACGGATTACACGAATGAACACGGATAGGTTTCATCCGTGCCAATCCGGCCGCCGCCCTTGGAACGTTCGGCGAGCTCATGGGAGCCCAGGCAGGATTCCACATGGGTCATTCCCCGGTGCAGACCGATGACCGCCACCCGAACCTTTTCCATCGGCCTGGTGGTGAGATCATGCACTGGCTTTGACCCGCTGACCGCGGACGGGTCTGACCGATGTCCGCCGGCGGGATGCCTGCGGGAGAAGGCGCCGCAGGCTGGGCATTGGAAACAGTGGCAAAGGATGCGCCCAACCCGGCAAGGGTGGAGGCTTTGAGGAAGTTACGACGGGAGAAGTTTGATTCGTTCATTGCGCGCCCGCTTCACCCGCGAGGCTGCGCGGATATTCTCCCGCCGCCACAAGCCGCGCGATCGATTCGCTCACCAGCGCTTTGTCGTCCCGATAAGTGATGCCAAACCATGGGCTGTCGTCGGAAAGGACGCTTACTTGCGCGGAATGCGCGGCGATCATTTCCGCGACCGCCGCGGGAATATAGAACTCCGCTTTCTCATCGGCGGCCCGGGTAATCAGAAACTGCTTCAATTCCTCCTCCAGCATTGGAAATACCGCCGGCGTAAAGCCCCAGAAGTTCATCGATACCGTTTCGTCTCCACCAAAGTGCATCACCGAGCCGTCAGTTCCTTCCATGCGCGCTCCCGAATCCGTCTTTTCAATGCCGACGCACTCCTCAACCTTCTGCAAACAACCGCCGGCATCCACCGTGCATATCCCCCGGGCCACACTCCCATGCTCGGAGAGCGTGCGCCCCAACCGGTACCCGACCATGGCGAACTGCGCCAGGTCGGATACAGCAGGCGTTCGCTCGAAGAATTCGGCCAGAGCCCGGTAAGCGCCCGCCCCGTAGAAATCGTCCGCGTTGATCGCGGCAAAGGGCGCCGTGACCCGATGGCGCGCGCACCAGATCGCGTGCCCCGTGCCCAACGGCTTTGTGCGGTTTGCGGAAACACTGTAACCCGATGGGATCGCATCCATTCCCTGAAAAACGTAGTCCACATCGACCCGCCGCTCGTACCGGCGACCGATGCGTTCGCGAAAGTCGCCTTCGAAATCGCGCCGGATCACAAACACCACCCGTCCAAAGCCGGCGCGCAAGGCGTCGAACACCGAATAGTCGAGGATGGTTTCGCCGGAAGGCCCGACCGGGTCGAGTTGTTTGAGGCCGCCATAGCGGCTGCCCATGCCGGCGGCGAGAATCAGAAGCGTGGGAGGCATAATTCGAGATAATGGCGGATCGAAGGAAGAAAAGCAACGCATATTTATGTTGCAAATAGAATCCGGCACCGTGCTCGTTCTGACATCTTTCTCCCCCCGGACGGCACGGAGTGCCATCCCTACCGGTCCGAGCGCATGATCTCGCCGCCAAGTCTTTGTGACAAACCGGGAAGATGAGCAGCGGCGGGTCATATCAAATCAGGGTGGCGTCCTCGGTCGGACTCTGCTAGAAAGAGGGCTGTCCCAAAATATACTCATGAAACACATCGCTCATTATCTCGCCGCAGCAGCGCTGCTCTCCTTCACGCCGGGGCTCCTGGCCGAGGACAAGGTGCCGCTCCAAACTGAACTTCCGAAACCGCTCTTTGTCGGCACGCCGGTGCCGATCAAACTGGCCAATCTCGAAGCGCCACGCCAGGGCAAACGCCCGGATTTTCTGGTGCCTGCCGGAACGGTGAACCTTGCCAAAGGGAAGAAAGTGACCGCCAGCGACAGTGAACCGGTCGTCGGCACGCTGGACCTCGTTACCGACGGGGACAAGGCCGGCGACGAAGGGTGCTATGTCGAACTTGGGCCGGGCAAGCAATGGGTGCAGATCGATCTCGGCCAGGAGGCCAACATCTACGCGTTGCTGCTGTGGCACTTCCACGCGCAAGCCCGCGTTTATCACAACGTTGTCGTGCAGGTCTCCGACGACCCGGAGTTTACGAAGGACATCGCCACCGTTTTCAACAACGACTCGGATAACAGTTCCGGCCTGGGCGCCGGCAAAGACCTCGCCTACATCGAAACCTACGAAGGCAAGCTCATCGACGCCAAGGGCGCCAAAGGCCGCTACGTCCGCCTCTACAGCAAGGGCAACACCACCAACCAGTTGAACCACTACATCGAGGTGGAGGTGTTCGGAAAGCCGGCGCAATAGCCGGAGGCGCTGTGAAAACGGCGCAAGAGACACGCACGATTGCCGCGCCGCCCGCGCGAAAGATTTCGTGCGGGCACCAGTACCGGTGGGCAATCTTTCTTTTGATCGCCGCCCTGGCGATGGCGGTCCGGCTGCCCCGGTTGGCCGACCGTCCGATGCACACCGACGAGGCGGTGAACGCCTACATCACCGGCCAGCTTTTGTCGGGCGAAGTCTACCGCTACGACGGGCGCGACCGGCACGGCCCGGCGTTGTGCGCACTGACGCTTCCAATCGCACGGGCGGCTGGGGCACGCAATCTCGCCGGGCTCGACGAACGAATGCTGCGCCTGGTCCCGGTCATCGTCGGGGCGCTGGCAGTTCTGTTGTTTGTCACTGTCGCGCGCGAAACCGGGATGATCGCCGCAACCATTGCCGCCCTGCTTTGGGCGTTTGCGCCGTTGCCGCTGTACTACAGCCGCTATTTCATCCACGAAACCTTGTTTGCTGCCGCCACGCTTGGGCTGATCTCGTTCGGCTGGCGCGCCATCGACCTCGGTTCGCTGGCATACGGGCTTGCCGCCGGAGCATGCGCGGGCGTGATGCTCGCCTGCAAGGAGACGGCGCTCTTGAACTACGCCGCCGTGGGAGCCGCTGCGGTGTGGTGGTTATTCGACGCGCGCCATGTTCGCAACGAAGCGGTCGGGCGCGCCCCGGTCCACTGGTCGCGGGTTCTGGTGGCTGTGTCCGCCGCATCTGCCGCGTGTCTGTTGTTTGTCCTGCTTATCTATACCTGGGGCTTTCGGCACTGGCGGGGGCCGCTCGATCTGCTCGAATCGTTTCCGCACTTTTTGCGTCGCGCCTCCGGCGAAGGCCACGAAAAGCCGTTCTGGTGGTACTGGAAATTGCTGGCGAACGGATATTCCGGGGGTGCGCTGCTGGCCCTTGCGCTCTTGGGCGGGGTGAACATCGGATGCAAAGCCACCCAGCCTGAACGGCTCGATCCGGAATCCGAGCACGGGCCCAATGCCTCCATCACGCTACGGTTGTTCCTCGTCTACACCGTGGCGATCTGCGCGATCCATTGCGCCATCCCTTACAAGACGCCTTGGCTGGCGCTGAATCTCTGGCTGCCGCTCTCGGTGCTGACCGGGTGCGGCTGCTCGGCTCTCTGGCGTTGGAAAAAGTCGGCGCTGTTCCGCGGTATTCTTGTGGTTGCAGTGGTTGCGCTGGCGTTCGCGATCGGGCGAGACACGCGACTGCTTGTCTTCCTGAGGGCGTCCGACGAGCGAAATCCCTATGCCTACGCGCATACCGTGGACGACCTTCTGCGCCTCCCGGAGCGGCTTGACCGACTGGCGCTGAAACATCCAGCCGGACGGAATATGCGAATAGCGGTCGTTTCCGCCGATGCGTGGCCATTGCCGTGGTATCTGCGCAAGTTCCCCAACACCGGCTTCTGGCAGCCGAACCAGGATCCCGGCCTCGCCGATCTGTACCTGACGTCCCCCGAGGCGGCCGAGCGCATACCGAACCGCATCGAGGGCCGGCGTCCCGAGTTCTTCGGCCTCCGCCCCGACGTGCTGGCAATCTTGTGGTGCAAAGAGCAAGGCGGCTCGGAATGAACCGATGGCGCATGCTAAAAGGAGGCGACGGAGTCGCGCCAGCGTCTTGGACTGCGGTAGCCCTCTCTTTCCATTACCCACAAGTTTGCAAATCGGGCGCAGGAGTGAGAACGGAGCCCCGAACGTAGTCATCCTGAGCCTGCGAAGGAATCTCACGAGGCGATCGCGACGTTCGTTTCAGTCGGCACGTACTCGGGACGGACGGCTCGCCGGGCGGCGCTGTCAGCTTCGAGAACGGTGAATGGTGGCCTAACGCCGGCTGGCCTGCCGTGAGATTCCTTCGACAGACTCAGGACAGGCTCTTCGCAAGCTCAGGATGACAAATAATTTGGGCCGCTCCGGTTTCCGTGCTCGGCTTCCGTTTTGTGGGGAATGGAAAGACCCCAAGACGGCACAGAACTGCCCGCAGTCCAAGACGCTGGCACGACCGCCAGGCTTCCACCGAGTTCTGGCCGCTATTAAAACGGCTGCATGATCACCCTTCGTGCCGGGTCGAGCGCCGCCATCGGCGAGCTGAAGATCGGCTCCGGATCGGTCGAGCGCACCTCGTAGCCGCCCAGCACAAACTCGGGATAGAAGCCGTCGCTGGCCGGTTCATACACCGTTTCCCCTGAAAACGCGCCGGTAAGCTTGTATTCGTAGCCGTTGTCCGAGCCGAGCGTGCCGCCTTCACGGTCGGGCGCCAGGCGTTTCTGTTCGTTCAGCATCACCAGTTTCGCAGTGCTCCACGGCTGCCCCGGTCTGCGCACATAGCCCCAGAACTTGTAGTCCACCTTGTAATAGCGGCGCCCGATGTAGTAATTGCCGGGCACTTCATTGCGAATGCTTTCCGCTTGGGTTTGCCGGGCGCTCTCCACATCGATTCGACCGCCCATCGTCGCGCAGCCGCATAACCCCACCAGCGCAATGAGCGTCCAGAGAATACCGTATCCGACATTGTTTGCGCACCCAGCGTATGAGGAATGTTTGATTTGCATAAAACTTCGCTTCTCCTGCGACCCCTTAGGGTTGATGCCCGGCGGCGGAACTGGCTTGTTTCGTTTTCACCCGAGCCAGAAGTGCTGGTTGCCGATGGAGCTCTGAGGTCAACGCTTCAATCGCGTGCAGCGTCTCTGGGCTGATATGATGCTCCATCCCTTCGACGTCGTGATAGATCACTTCCTCGTCGATGCCGAGCAGCTTAAAAAAATCCGTCAGCAGTTGGTGCCGATGCGTTATGTTCCGGGCCAGGAGTTCGCCGGCGGTCGTCAGAACCATCCCGCGATATTTCTCGTATTTGAGGAGCCCCTCCGTATCCAACCGCTGAATCATGTTGGTCACGCTGGCCTGCGAGATGCCCAGGCTCGACGCGATGTCCACCACGCGTGCATATCCCTTCGTGTTGATCAAATCGAGAATCCGCTCGAGGTAATCTTCGACGGCGGCGGTGGAGCGAACGGATGTTTTGCCGGACATGATTCAGGGTATCGGGCGAAAGTTAGACCGATGGCGCAGATGAATGAAAGAACAATCTTGCTCCGTCCGAATCCGTGAATGGCAAGGTCACTGCCGGCAGGTTGTTCCCATCGTTCTGAAGAAGATGAGAAGTTGTCGCACACCATTCCTTAATCTTATGAGTGTGAATATCTTGCCGAAGGGGCGTTCCTCATTGGCCCCATGGGTGTTCCACGCTTGGAGGCATCGGTGAAGAACCGGGGTGCAATCGGGGTAAGTCCCCGGACAACTCTGCCGGGTGAGGCGTTATTGGGGGTTATCCGCGGAATCCGGCAGGTTATTCCCAAACTCATCCACAGGCGTCGCAACGGGCGATTCCGGTTGATCCTTTGCCGAAGTCCAACGCCGATGGTTGAGCGCGTCGATGGCGGCAGCCACTTCGGCTTCCTTCTTGCTCTTGCCGATTCCGCGACCCAGTTCCACATTCTGCCAGCGCACGACCGATTCGAAGTTCTTTTGGTGTTCAGGTCCGGATTGGTGGACCACCGAATAGGAGGGACTTCGCGGGGAGAGGGATTGAAGCAGCTCCTGAAGGCGTCCTTTCGGGTTCACATCGACCGGTTCATGGATCAAGTTCTGGATATCGGGTTCCGCTTCCCGCAAGAGAAAACGGCGGACGGCCTCCAGGTTGCTGTCGAGATACATCGCGCCGACGAGGGCTTCAAAAGCGTCCGCCAGCGCCGAGGCTCGGACACGCCCGCCGCTCGATTCCTCGCCACGGCCCATCATCAGGTAATTGCCCAGCCCGATGGACATCGCGTGAATCTTCAGACCTTCGCGGGAGACCAATCGCGAACGCATCTTGGTGAGCTGCCCCTCCGAGAAAGAGGGAAACCGCTGGAACAGGTGTTCGGTGAAAATGAGCTGGAGCACCGCGTCGCCGAGGAATTCCAAGCGCTGGTTGTCGAAATGGTGGCGCTGCGTCTCGTGGCCCAGACTCGGGTGGGTCAACGCTTCGGCAAGGAATAACGAATTGCGAAACTTATACTGGAGCCGCGTCTCAAGCGGATTCATGACGCTTGGAGACGGGAGATCCGGCGGGGGGGGCGCAGATTGAGTGTTCATGATCCGGGTGGCGTATCGGGCAGCCCGCTTTGGTGGGCAAATTCTTGCACAGCGGCCAGCATTGAGCCGAGGAAAAGCGACATGGTGGTGAAAACCGCGCTGTGCTGTTCGCGGGTCAGGAGTAGCTTCTCTTCCGGGCCCCAGGAACGTTGCATTTCGACCAGACGCGCTTGCGGACCGGCTTGGCCCGCCGGTTGAACGCATTTTAGCTGGAGCTTGACCACGGTCTCTTTCGGCACAACGCCGCCCCGGTAGAGGACCTGTCCAAAGCCGGCAAAACTGAGAATTTCCGCCTCGAAGGGCGACACGATCTGGTACCGAGTCTTCACGTGCTGGAGCCGCGAGGCGATGTCGGCTTTCGACGGAGGGGTGTTCACCTCGGCGGCGAGAGCGGTCAGGTCCCCGCTGGCGTTAAGTCGGGCGGCGTTGAAGGCAATCAGCGAACAAAGCTTGCGAACATCGTCCAGAAAAAGGGAGGTCAGACCGAGCAGTTCATTGACGCTGTGGTGGAGCCACCACCGCTCGGCTTCTTCGCGCACCGCCGCGAAATCCATGCGAAACTCGGTCTTCGGCAAGCCCGGCAGCGCTGTCGGGGCCTGGTCGTAAATCTGCGGGCTGGCGGTATGGGCGCACGTCCACATGTAAGCCATCAGGTCGCTCAAACGCTGGAGGGCGGACATGTATTTGCGTCCAACCTCGGCCAGGCTGATGTCTCGGGAAGCGGTCGTGGTCATAAAGAGAAAATTATTAAATACGGCACCGTTGAACATCGGTCAAGTTTGCGAATCGTTTTGCACTTCGGGCGCGCAAGCGGTAAACGGTACCGTCGGTGCGCAAATCGATTCCATCTATCCTCTCTCTGTTGATTCGCATAATCGGCCTCACGCTTCGAATTCGCGTGGATGACCGCTGCGGAATGTTGAACGACACGTTGAAGCCCGGCGTGATTTTGCTCATGTGGCACAACCGGATCCTGCTGGCGCCGTATATCTTCCGGCGCTTTGCTCCCCGGCGGAAAACGACGGTCCTTACCAGTCCCAGCAAGGATGGAGAGATGCTGACCCACGTCGTGCGGAAGTTTGACGCCGGGATCGTCCGTGGTTCGAGCTCCCGGCGCGGCGCGGCGGCGATGCGGGAGATGGTGACGCTGCTCCAGGACGGAACCGACATCATCATCACGCCCGACGGCCCGCGCGGACCCGTCTACCAGTTCGGCCCCGGCGCGTTCAAACTCGCGCAGATCACCGAACAGCCGATGGTGCCGTATCGAATCCGCTACCGCAGCTACTGGGAACTTCGCACGTGGGACCGCTTTCAGATTCCCAAGCCGTTTTCCCGTGTGGACGTTACCATCGGCCCGGAATACCGGACAGCCGTGCCGGCCGTGTCAGCCGGGGCCGAATTGGACACCGAGCGCCGGCGCATCGAGGGCACGCTGACGGAAGCGCTGATGTAAGGGCTTATCCCGGCGGCCACGCCATCGGGCGGTTGCCGAGCATGTGGATGTGCAGGTGCGGCACGCTCTCGCCGGCGTCGGGGCCGTGGTTGATCACCAACCGGTAGCCGCTTTCGAGAATTCCGAGCTTCCTGGCAATCTCGCTGGATGCCACCAGCATGCGCCCCAGCAACTCGGCATCCGACGGAACCGCGTCGCCAATGCGGGGGATCACCCGCTTGGGCACTATCAAAACGTGAACGGGCGCTTTGGGTGCGATGTCTTCGCAGGCGAAAAAGTCGTCGGTCTCGAATACAATCCTGGCCGGAATCTCGCGGCTCGCGATCTTTTCAAAGATGGTCATATCGGTGAGAGACCGTTAGCACGCTTTAAGCCGTTGGGGAAGAAGGAACCTTCTGTGCGAGAGGCTCGCGCTCCCCACAGGTGCGCGCGCCTCCCCCGTCCAACTCAGGCCGGACCGGCCCCCGCTGCCTGCGCCGCCGCGCGCATGACCTGAAAAATGCCGTCGAGGCGTTTGGGCGGGGTGGGGCAAGGGTAATTGGTCAGCCAGCACGCGGCGCTGTCGGGTTCGCCGGGGTCGAAGCCATGCATGGCGGGGACGCGCCCGCGGTTCATGAAGGAGGGCGCGAAGATGATCCCGTTGTGGAGCAGGAAAATCAGTTCGCCATAGCGCCCGTCGGGAAAATAGCAGCCCCACGCTTTGAGATCGGCGTCGGTGAGGACCCGCCCCTCTTTGCGTTGCCCGAGCCATTCGGCGACACGCTCCCGCACCGTCCCCGCGCCGGTGAACCAGAAGCGCGCCATGGTGGAGTCCCACACGGCCACGTAATCCCCGCCATAGCGCAGGCCGAGCGCCTCGAAATCGAGCATCGTCCGGCTGGTCTGGCGGGTGTCGGTCATCCCGTGGTCGCTGAAGAGGTGAATGCGCACTTCCCGATAGCGGTTCCGGGCAATCGCGTGGATTTCCCGCAGCCACTGCTCGAACCGGTTGAACGCGGCGTCGGTAGCGGCGCTTTGGGTGGTGTGAGCATGCATGGTGGCGTCCAAACCGGACGTGAACAGGTAAGCCAGCCGCACTTCGCCCTGTTCCAGCGCCTGCTTGAGAAGCGCCACGTTGTCGGCGTCGTTACGGCGCCAGTCCGAGCGCATCCACGGCAGCCCGCTTTGTTTCCAGTGCTCGAAAATGGCAGGCTGGCCGCACAGGATTCCCCCCGGTTCGTAGATGTCCCGTTTCTCCGTGTAATCGAGCCACGGGAGCCGGGAGAACGGCACGCTGTAGAGCTGAAAATAGCCGGTGTAACCGGCGGCGCGCGCCACCCAGCGGCTCACGCGATTGCGCACCCGGTGGTGTCCCGCGACGAACTCCGGCAGCCAGCCCAGATACTTTGCCCACCGGAACGGCGCCTGCCCGGAGCGGTCCTGGACGAAAAACGAAAAGTGGCCGTGCTCCTGGGGAAGCGCGCCGGTGAGGATGGTGGGATCGCACGTGCAGGAGTACCCAAAAAGCGTTTCGCACGGCTGCCGGCAGGGGAAAAGGTCTTCCATGAAACGCCGCTTTTCCACGAGCGCCATCCCCAGCGCATCGGCGAAGACAAAGAGGTCGAGCGAAGCGGTCTTCACAGGTTGAGCAGTTTTTTGGCTTCGGCGACGAGCTCAATCGGGCTGAAAGGCTTGGTAAGAAACACGGCGATCCCGAGGTCGGCGGCGTGTTCGCGCGTGTCGGTCTGGCCGCGGGAAGTGAGCATGATGATGGGCACGTCGCGTCCACTGGGGCGTTTGCGCAATTCGCGCACGGTGGCAAAACCGTCCATGGTTTGCATGACCAGGTCGATCAGCACGAGATCGGCCGGTTTGCTCTCGAACAATTCCAGCGCCGCTTCGCCGCTTCCGGCGGCGTCCACCACGCAGCCGGTCTTTTCCAGGTTGAACTGCAGCAGCCGCTGCATGTGGCGCTCGTCGTCGACGACCAGGATTCGCTTGGGTTTCATAGGGGGATTAAATTCGATCGATCGTCAGCAGCGTGTGATCGTCGGAGGCGGAGGTTCTTCCCGAGTACTCCCGGACAGCCCCGAGAATCCGGCTGCAAAACTCCGCCGGCGGATGAAGCCGGTCGCGGTTGATACGGTCCACGAGCGCGTCAATGCCGAGCGGGTGCCCGGCGTCGTTCTCGACTTCATAGAGGCCGTCGGTCAGGAATACAAGGCGGTCGCCGGGTTCGATCCGGTAGAGGTCGGAGCGGTATTCGAAGTCGGGAATCACCCCCAGCGGGATACCGTGGCCGTGCAACTGAAGGGCGTCCCCTGTGGCGGCGCGGCAGTGAATGAGCGGGCAATGGCCGGCGTTGGCCAGGAGCAATGTGTTGTCCTTGCAGCAGAGATAGCCCACTTGCGCGGTGATGAACATGTCGATCTGGGCAAGGTCCTGCGCGATCTGCCGGTTGACCTCCGTCAGCAGGCGGTCGGGCTTGCTGGCGAAACCAAGCCGGGCATGGATGGCGGTGCGCAGCACAGTGGCAAGAAGCGCAGCCGGGACCCCCTTGCCCATGACGTCTGCGATGACCAGCAGAATGCCGCTATCGGGCAGCGCGAGGGCGTCGAAGTAGTCCCCGCCAACCTCCTGCGCGCTCTGGCAAATGCCGCAGATCCGGTAGCCGGCGTTGTCGGGGAACTTGCGTGGCAGCAGCGAATGCTGGATGGCGGAGGCGATTTCCAGTTCCCGGAGCGCCCGCTGCTGGGCCTGGCGCTGTTCCTGAAGGACGTTGGTCGTCCGCACGATGCCGAGAAAATCGGCCACCACGCGGATCAACCCAAGTTCGCCCGCCGAGAAGTAGCCGAGATGCGCCGCGCGGGTAACCGCCAGGCAGCCAAGCGGCGTGGACCGGAAAAAGATCGGGCAAACAAAAGCGCCGCCCTCGTGATGATGAAGCGGATCGTTCGCCGGCAGTTTCGAGCAGTCTTCGACGGTTACCGGTCGGCCCGTGTTAAAGGCCGTCGACGCGGTAGCTGGAGAATTGAGAGGCAGGGCCTTTTCAACCCACGGCGTTTTTGCCGGCGGCGGCCCGACGAGGTCCAGCGATCTGCCGTCCGCGGCAAGCAGTCGCATAAAAGCGCTCTGCCCGGTAACCAGTTTGAGCAACCGGTCGAGCGAATGATCGAGAAACTCCGCGAGGCTGGTGGAAGTCGCCAGTTCCTCGGCGAAGCGAAATAGGGCGGCGAGGTCTTCGTAGCTCCGGCTGAGATCCTCCGTCATCGACTCGATGGTGGTCTCCATCTCCGCCGCGTCCTCCAGCTTCCACGTCTGGGGGCCGACCGTCTTTTCCAGCACCAGCAGGTGTCCTTGATCGGTAAGCCGGTGCTCCACGCGGTCCACCAGGCTGGCAATGATGAAGGCGCCGCGTCCGCCCTCCGCCAGCAGGTCTTCCGGCAGGCAGGCTTCCGCCGGGGCAGGCAAGAACCTGCCGGGATCGATCATTTCCACGCACAACACCTCCCCGCGCCAAGCCCAGCGCAGGACCACCTCCGCGTTTGCAACGCCCGCGCAACCGTGCTCGACCGCGTTGTTCAATCCTTCGGCCACAGCCAGTTCCACCTGGTTCCAGAGAGCCGGCCGCAGCCCGTGGCCGCGGCAATACGCCCCGAGCTGGTCCAATGCCAGACGAATGCAGCGCAGCTCCGCCGGAAACCGGCACTGGGCAACCTCTTCGTAGGCAATTTCAGGACTCATGCTCCGTCCAGTATGCAGAGTTTCGGCAAAGATTGCCATCGTGGAATTTTGGGCTGTTAGCTGGGGGGCGCACGACAAATTTCTTCTATTATTTGGCCCGCCGATTCTCGCGAGAACGTCGGAGACCGGGCTCTGGGGAGCGCACGCGCCCTCGCGTGCGGCCTTTGGCGCCCCGCCAAAGGCATCTTCTCTCAAAAAGCTCGCATTCAACCGATCAACCACGGATTACACGAATGAACACGGATAGGTTTCATCCGTGGTCTAAAAGTTCGCGCCGACGGGGCGCCCAAAACCATTCGCTTGGTGACCGCGCTCGTTCCCAGGCTCCTGCCTGGGAACGCAGCTATCCCGGAGGCTCCAGCCTCCTTCTGGACTTCCGACAGCGCTGCGCACCTCTGCGGGGAACGGGAGGCTGGAGCCTCCAGGACCGGGAGCGTTCCCAGGCAGGAGCCTGGGAACGAGCATCCCACTCGGCGCGGTGCCGTCCGTTTAGGGAACAAAATCGCATCGACTTACTTGGAAGCGGCAAAAACGTTTTTCCGGGATGTTTTTACGACTGTAGCCGGCAGAATCCAGCGATCCGGGCAAATAAAGCGAAAAACAGTTGATTTTTCCCTTGCAGAGGCATCGAGGTTTCCACTATTCCTCGCGACATGAGATCTTTGAAAGCGCCTGCGACGGGAGTCGTGGCGCTAAAATAGTCTTCACCATGATCTCCCCGTGATCGACAAAAAAACCAGCCTGCTCGATGACCTGTGCTTGGCAGCCCGTGAGCTTTTCACGGAGCGCCAATTATCCCTCTTGTTTCTAGCATCTGTGGCTTTTGCCTGTCTCGAAGGCTGCGCGGTCAGCCCCGCTGCGGTGGCTGCGCGCAAACTCGATGGGATGAGGTTCGCCTCGACTTTATGGCGCGGGCCCTATCTGAGATGCCCGAGTTTTGAATCCGACAGGGTGCTTAAGCTTGAGCCTGACGGCACTGGGACTTTGAGCAGCCGTAGTTTTGGATACGTGAAGCCTGGGCTGAAACTTGGATCATCCATAGGAACCGGCGCCTACACGCAAGCGGTTTCCTGGCCGATCGTTTGGGAGCCTCTCGGGGGCGGAAAGATTAAACTTCGTTGCTTGGGGAGCCACTCCTCGACAGGCCCTGAATATTTTGCGGAAGCGTTGCCACCTTTAACCTATGCCGAGCTCAGCAAGGCCTTCCTATTAGTTCATTACAAAGGAAATTTACGCGTCACGTTTGTGCCAATAGCTCCGATGGATCCGGGATTTCGCCTCTCTGAGCGCGAAATCAAGCGTCGGCTCGATGAATGGACCGAATTCGGGCCGCAAAGGCTTGCGGACAGCGCGGGATATGTCCGGTCTCAAAGCGATGCCTCGTCCTTTGTTGTTCCCCTCATAGTTGCCCCTCCTCCAGGTGCCGCGCCTCATATGACGTACCCGCAGCCCGTCGAAATTCACTATTACGGCGCCGGGACGGGGATGATTCAGGCCGGTCTCATGAATAACCTTGGGCGGCATTAGACGTATTGGACTTAAAATTGTCGATTTCAAAACCATCAAATAAATAACCTCGCGATATTATGAAAAAACTAGCACTGCCGTCCATAGCCTCAGTTCTCTGTATTGTCTTTTTCACCGGCTGCGCCCCGAGACTGCCACTCAGCGCTGTCTGCGCAACCCATCACGGCAACATCTGCGTGCATGACCCTGCCGGGAAAACCAAGGCGAGTTACTCGAGCAAGGCGTCTGACCTCGCCCTGGGTTCCGACGCTACCGAAGGTGTTGCGATCAAACTTATTAGACTCGGTATTTCGGGGATCAGCCGAGCCGGCGGCCAGTCTGACCTTAACGCGATAAGCGACGCGACAGGCCATTTCGAACGCACGTTGGTCAAGAGCGAAGTGGAGTCGATGCTCCAGACCGCAGGCTATAATCTACAGCCGGAAGCGACGGCGAGCTTTGATTTAAAGCTCTTTAAATTCGGACTCTACAAAGATTCTAATGAAAAGGCTTTCGCTTTCGTCAGAGGGGCTGGGTTTTTGAAGGATGAAACAGGCAGACGCATCTGGCGTGGCGGAACGGTTGGAAGATCGCTTACGGGCTATACCTTGAAAGAATATTCGGCCAATCCCGAGCTGTATCGGCAAACCTTCTTGAGCGCGGCGGAAGATTTTACAAAGAATCTGTACCAGACCAAAGATAACGCCGGTTTGGACCAGCGATAAAGTTGCTTTTCTACAAAACAACCTCAGCAACACCAGAACTACTATGACAAACCGTTATTTAAAACCTGCAATCAAATTCCTAATAGGGATTTCAGCCGGCATTGCGATGGGCGCAACCTCGCTCCTTGCCGACGAGTTCATTTACGGGAACACCAAACCCGTGACAGCAGTAGTGACGACCGATATCGGCCTGAACCTCGCGGACAAACTCCAACTCTCCGGCGGGGCATTTTTTGGCTCCCCTACGGTTTCGTTCAACCCCGGTTTTAGATGGGATCTCACCTTGGGTTGTGCCGTCAAGATCGTCAATCATCTTACCATACAGCCGGAGTTTGAATTCGGTGTCATTTATAACGCTCTCGATACTATTGCGGCAGATGGTGTCAGCGTTCCGGCTGGGGGTGACCTTTTTCAGGTGCCGCTGATGGCCAATGTCCTCATAAACTGGGAGTTCTGTCGCAACTGGTTCGTTTACGGGGGAGCCGGCGCCGGTTATGATTATGTCATTTGGAATACTACCAGCATTGATGGAGTCGACATTGATCCAATTCACTCTGAAGAGACCGATGCCGCCTGGCAGGGGATGGCTGGAGTCCGTTACAGGTTCGATTCCTGCGCCCTTTCTTTGGGGTGGAAATACCTTGCATTCAAACCAAAAGGTTTGAAGACGGTGGGGAACAGCGATCTCATTGTTTCATTCGGATTTGGCTATTAGCCTCGCATCTTGCAAGCTATCGCCGCAATCTAAAGTTTTCCACCAAACAGCCTGTTCCATAATTATGAAACGTTACATATTCTGCAAGCTCACCGCCGCTCTGGCAGCCATCGCCCTGATGGGCGGTTGCGCCGCTCCTGTTATCGACACCAACCTTAACGGTTCCGGCAACTCGTTTAAAATCGGCGCCCGGCGGGTGACCGGCAAAGCGATCAGTGTAGCCGTAGTCAGCCCCGCTGATGTCATCTTCAAGGTCAACGCGAAGGTCGAGCCTGCGGTTTGTACCTTCATTCCGCCCGACGGCACCCCTGTCAAGGATCAAGCCAGCCGTGTCGCCCATGACAAGGATGCCACGTCTGTTGTGGTATACAGAAACTACGGGAAACACGTGGGCGAGATTGTGAAGGCAAATTTTGAAACACGCTTCGAGCATGCCGATGTGGTCGTTTCGCCAACACCTGGAAAGGCGGATTGCGTTATTGAACCGCATGAGTCATTCATTCCGGACCGCACCTGGGGCGGGATGAAGTCCACCGTCAGCCTTGCAGGAACCTATGGGGGGAAACGATGCACAGCAGAGAGTACATGCACTAGAAGGATATCCCCGGTGCATCTTGCTTGGCAAATCCCTCTGATGGTCGCGACCTATCCGATTGGCACGCTTATTATCGAGGGTATCGACAGTGCATGGATTTATGCGCTCAATCGAAAAAGCGCGAGCAACGCCTGGAGCGAAGCTTCAGGTAAACTCGCCGATCAATTGGCCCCGTAAGGTGTGTGCGACGATGGGATCTTTCCATTACCCACAAGTTTGCAAATCGGGCGCAGGAGTGAGAACGGAGCCCCGAACGTTGTCATCCTGAGGAGCTAACCTCGCCAAAGCGCGAGGGTGATTGTTGGGCATGA
>Ga0316227_1000820_pt1 | contig 39294 bp, 29 predicted proteins | sample TBH18019metaG_FD_206012 | JGI IMG/M metagenome (GOLD analysis project Ga0316227, IMG submission 206012) | Freshwater microbial communities from Trout Bog Lake, Wisconsin, USA - TBH18019 | ecosystem: Environmental > Aquatic > Freshwater > Lake > Hypolimnion/Profundal zone | place: USA: Wisconsin... | reverse complement strand
GGCCCGAACTGTCATCGACCCGATAATCTATGTTACCATCGGGATAATTGCCTTTGGTAATGCCGGTAGTTCCATCCTGGGCGACGTAATCACCGGCGAACTCCACAATAAACTGCGTGCAGCCGGGCACCAGCATGTTGGAGGATGTGTTTAACTGCTCGACGGTGTTGGGGTAGGGCTGCTGATTGAAGATAAAGGGGTAGGAGAGACCGACCCAAGTGATGGCACTGGATGTGAACATCCATCCACTGTGGTGAGTCCAGTAAAGCCCCTCGGCCCAGCAGTAGGCCGGGGCGGAGGCACCTTGCAATTCGGCACTCTGGATGATGGAGCGCACGGTGCCGGCGGCGATGCCAGCAACATCACAGTTCATTTGATAAACGTAGTGGTAAGGACCGCCGTACTGGGTAAACGCGTTGTAACCAAGGTTGGAACACATACTGTTGCCCCACGTGCTGCGAAAGTACTCCTGATTATTACCGTAAGCATCGGTAATATTTCCTGGCGGAACCAGGAGAATGGCGTTTCGGGCGAGTACCCACTTGCGGGCCATGGCCTGAACCCCGCTGAAGTTGTTGGCGTAGGCGCTCTGGCCGGGCAGTTGGTAGTCGTTACTCGAGTTGTTGCGCAGAGCGTGCCCGTAGGAGATGAAGGCCTGGGTGGCTTTGAGATGTCCTTTATAGGTGGGGCCAAAGAGGGCGCTGCTGTCGCTGGTGGGAAGCTGGCCGGTCTGGCGGGAAAAAGTGCCGTTGGCAAACATGGCGAGGATATCGGAGCGATGAGAGCGATCGTTGCATTGGGCGGCCTGGTAGCTCGGAGCGCTGGGCATATCACCGCTGCCGAAATCGCCGTAGGCGGAGTTCACGTCGTTAGGATAGGTTATCTGGGCTGTGCCGGCGGAGGTACCTACATTCTGGGGACCGTCCAGATAAGCCCAGATGCGCGAGGAATTGATTATCAGTCCCGGCGACTGCGACGAGGGCATCATGCCTTTGAAGTCGTTTTCGAATATGGTTTGGGCCGCGCGCACGTTCTGCATGTCCGCGGAAATCGCCAGCCCCTGGCCGACGGTGGCGGCACTGACCTTGAAGATGGCATTGACTCCGAGCATAAGGATGGCGGCCAGAAGGATGGAAACCATCAACTCGACCAGCGTGAAGCCGACGCCGGATCTGGATGGTTTAAAGTCAATCTTGATCTCTCCTTGCAACATGGCGAAGTTTCCGATCATGGAAACGGGTCATTGGCCTGCAGTTGGCTACCAGACAATAATGCCCGTCTGGCCGGCAGCCAGGCCGGCCGTACCAGTGAACGCTCCGATGTCCTGGGTTGGGCCGCGATAGGCGCCGGGACTGGACGGATCGGGCTGGCGCCCGATGATGAACGCCTGAGCGCCCGACAGCGAGACGCCCACATCCTGGAGGTCGTAACCGGGCAGCAGATTCCAGGTATTACCGCCGGCGTTGGCGCCGACGCGCAGGAATTTGCCATTCAGGGAACTATTGGCGTTGCCGGCATCGGCGATAAGAACGTAAGAATACTCGGCGACCGGACTGTTGTTGGCATTGATCCCGGAAAAGGTAATGGTGGAGGGGGTGGTGCCGGAACCGCAAGTCACAGCGATGCTAACCATCTGGGGAAGGAAGGGGCTGGCGGTCGGGGCAGCGCCCAGCGAACCCAAGTCCGCGACCGTATAAGCCGACTCGCTACCGGCGATGACGGGCATGACATAAATATAGACAAAATTGGCGGCGGTCACGGTAGATAAGCCAAGAATGTTTGTCGTCTGGAGATTATTGTCACGGCGGTAGAAACCAACCCAGCCATAGCTGGGGTTGCTGGAGAGAATCATGTTGCCCTGGATCTGGGGCCAGAGTTTGCCGCTGTCGGGCGGCCAGCCTGAGGGATAAGCAAAACCGGAGACGAAACAACAGACCTTGCCAGTGGCGCCGGCGGTCTGTTGTTGGGCGGGATCGCCCGAGAAGCCCGGAGGCGACGCGGCGGTCTGGATAATCTGGCCCAGGGTGCGCAGAGCCGCGGGCCCGATGGCGGCGGCCTGGGTTTCGGCCAGGCTCGCCCGCGTCTGGCGGATGGCCACAGGAAACATGGCCGCCAGCATGGTCATGCCGATGCCCAGGATAATGATGGAGAAAAGCACCTCGATCATAGTGAAAGCAGATCGACGGCGGCCCCGCCGCAACGAGGACCCAGGCATCAGCAGGCAGGAGGGATAAGGCAGAAGATAGTTAGACATGGTGGACCTCAGTAGCCTGTGAATGTTCCGGCGCCGTTGCGGTTGACGAAAAGGATCATGGCATTGTTGTCGAGCCACAATTCTTCATTGGCCTCATCGACGACGCTGCTGGCTGGACTACCCAGCGCTGGGATGGTGAATATGTGGTCATTCTCAGTAAAATTGAAGGTAGCGGTGGGAGACTGAGAACCCTGGATAACCAACTGGCCGCCGCGTATGGCTTCGCGATCGTATATGGCCACGCCGAAGCCCGACCAGAGAATGGGCATGTTGTTGGCGGCGGAGAAATTAAGGTCCTGGGGCAAGGCATTACCGCCATTGATCATATAGGCAAGGGGTCCGGTGGAGTGAACGGCCCAGGGGACGGAATCGAATCGCCCCAGCGAATCGAAGAGAATCACGCTCGTCCGCAAATAACGGTCGTAGCTGCCGGCTCCGGTGGGGAGGAGCGGCGAACCCAAAGGATCGTTGACTACCTGGCAAGCAACGCCGGAAGGAAGATACTGGACATCCACGCCGAGCACCGGCTGAAGATAATTAAGCCCACTGGTCCCCCACCAGTTCGTGCCGGCGGCAGTGCCGGCCTCGTTGCCGCTGCCGGGGTTATTGTGACTCTGGCTGCATGAATACTTGATGAGCGTCAGCTTGGGGATGCCGTTGATCGCTAGAGGATCGTTGCCAAGCGTGCTGAGATTGACGACGAAAGAGGGGCCGTTGTCCCCGGCGGCGGTGTTTTGATTATAGTACTGGACTGGGGGAAGGGTCGCGCCAGTGGTTGTCTGGTAGGATGTCAGAGAAGGAGTCCACCCTTTGTAGGCGTCAAAAGTCGGGTCCGGGTCCAATTCTTGCCCGGTGGTCACCAGAGCCATGCAGGTCTTATCGACGGTGGTATCCAGGAAGAAGAAAACGCCGCAATATTGCTGCTCGTAAACGGCCTCCTGATGGGCGCGGGCAAGCATGGCGGAAATGATGTTGCTGGCATTGGCGATGCTGCGCGAGCCGGTCAGGACGCGCACGGCGGGCACAGCGGCGGCCACAATGATGAGGGCGATACTAATCACCACCAGCAATTCGACCATTGTGAAAGCGGAAGCGAAGGATGAAGGAGAGACGGAAGAGGACTCCTCACCTCTGCTCTCTGGCCGAGTGCGGGGCGAGGGTGAAAAGGCGGAAGGAATTGGTGGGTTCGGGCGCATCATGGGTTTCCCGTTAGTTGCGGAAGGAGTAGCTGTTGTCATCGCCGGTGGAGAAGTTGCTGTCATCGCCGCCCGAGGCAAAAAAGGGATGACCCGTCGGGGCCACGATGGTGCCGGAAGCTCCGCCGGTGGTTACTCCCGAGAGGCCGCCGCCGGGGACAAAAATGATCGGGGCGCCCCAGCCATCGACCAGGACGTGCATCTGGCCGCCCGAGGAATTTTTGAGGAATTTATTGGCGGGAATCGCCACAAACATGGCGTGGACATTGGGCAAATTGGCGATCGCGGCCATGACCGCTTCGGTTCTCATAATGGCCGGGTCACTAAGATTGGCTACGCCTGGCGCGAACGAACCAGAGGGGGCGGCCTTGCAATCAGTCCACGCATTCACAATGTCCGAGGTTCCATTGAGCAGAGCCAGGCCCTGTCCGCCGTTGACTGTGGTTTCCGTCTCGAACGTCGACAGCATGCCGCGGCATTGTTCCAGGGCGGTCGCCGAGGCTTGGGTGCGCGCATGGCGCAGGAGGTTGGAGACGCCGTAAAAAGCGATGGAACTCAGGATCATGATGACCGCCACGACCATGATCAGTTCGACCATGGTAAAGGCCCCCGCCCGACGTCGTTCAGGCGACCAAAGCAGGCGGGCTGGCGATCGGGAAGATAGCGGGAAAATGAGCACGCTTGTTCTCCTTTGCATGGCACAAGTATTGTTCGCGATGTCCAGTGGGGTAGGGGGGCAGAGGGGTCGGGGGTCGGGAAGAGGGACGGGGGGCGAAGAGAGGATATATACGCAAGCCGTTGAACATAACATTATTTTTGACAATGACTTACGAGTGTATCGCGGAACCCGCGGTCGGCAAATAGGTATTATCGTTCATCGTTGCTGCCTTCTCCGACCCGACCCCCGACCCCCGACCCCCGAATCCCGATTCCTCCGATTCCACCATGCTGTTCATAACTGTAGAGATTGTCGACAATAGTAAGGTAGTTCTTGTCGGGACCAGCGGAGAAGAAGAAGAAATCCTTGTCGGGTGGCGCGGTGCCCAGGAGGCTATGTCCCTTGGGCATGAAGATGATGGGCATGCCCCAGGAATCGCATAAGGCTGGGCGCGATGCATCGTAAACCGCGTGGGGCAGGCCGGCGCAAAATGAGGCCCAGAGCGGTTCCGCCTGGAGAGCGCCCACGAATTGTTGGTTGTTCATCTGGGCATTGCACTCCAACAGCGCCTCCTCCGGGACAACGCCATCCGGCAGAACACGCTCGATAACCGGCAACCGATCGTGGCGGCGCTGATACTGGGCCATGAGACTGTCCAACTTGGTCAGCAGATCCTTGGTCAATACCCCGGCGGCCTCGGACCTGACCCGGTGGGCCAGATTGATCATAAGGACCATGACTATAAGGAGCAGGCCCAGGGTCACGACCATCTCCACCAACGTGAAGGCGCCGACCAATCGCCATCGCCGTGGCCAACTCGCTGTTGCGATGTCGCATGTCATAGAGAATCCCGCTAACCCGGACGGAAGCGTAACTGGCCAAAATTACGGCTGATCCGAATCCATCTGATCCCCCCGCCATTTGGCGAATGGATAGTACGCCGGCGCGCTGGTCACGGGATTTGTTGTCAGGTGGGTGATGCTGTCAAACTGGTAAGGAATATTACTAGCCTGGATGGTGGTGGCATGGCCATCGCAGAACAACACATTAGTGGAGGTGTTGACATTGTGGCGGAAGGAAATAGCCACGTTCGTGGTCTGGCCCTTTAAACTCATGTTAAGCGGTTGGCCGTAAGGACCGGCCAGATCACATAACCCGTCAAACAAGAGAACCAGGCTGGCTGCTTCCTTCAACCCGCCCATAGTTGATACCGGTGCGACTTGGGTCATAGTGTAAGTATTCACCACGTCTGGTATCCGCACCGCTGGATAATGACCATCCCAGTTGGCGGGGCCGCTGCCGTTGCCGCCGTATAAAGAAATATCTTCGGCATTGATTCCGTACCAGGTATCGATGGCATTGCCCAGTAAAACCGAGTCCACGCGCCATGGCACTCGTAGTCCGCCAAAGGTGCGGTCGACAAAGCCAGCGACCGGGGCATTCCAAGCAGTACCCCAGGTCGGCGGTATGAGGGAGGATGGATTGTAACGGAACGGCGCCACGTCGATCACCCCCTCGGGACAGCAGAAGACGCTGCGCTGGCCCCCGACCATGGCGGTAACGGGAAGGTCGTTGCTTGGTTTCTGGATGGTACTGTGGGGCAACGTGGGGGCGTTCTGGGAATTTCCCACCAGGGGCGAGGTGAGAATCTTGAGGTAGACCAGGACGCTGGCGTAGTTCTCTTTGTCCAAATATTTGTAGGCACTCTCGCTGTAGGTCTGATTGTTGGCGTCGGTGAGAGACAGTGCCGCTGGATAATCCCCACCACCAGCCCCGAACCAATACCCTGGGACGATGCGGTCGTTGAACATCTGGGCGTACTGATGGAAGGCGCCGCCTATTTGGCGAAGATTGGAAAGACACTGGACAGTCCTGGCCTGGCTGCGCACCCGGTTCAGGGCCGGAAGGAGCAGAGTCATGAGGATGGCGATAATGCCAATGACAACCAGCATCTCCACAAGCGTAAAACCATGCCCGATTCTGGCCATGGATCGAGGCTGGGTCTGCGGCGCATGGATGGTCATGGGAATACCTCGCTTACGTAGACATCAAGGCTGGAAGCTGAAGTTCATGATATCGTCGCAGGCATAGCCATGCCAATTATTGGCAGCGCTGGGAACCGTGCCAATCAGAGTCCCATCGGTGTTTCGATTAAGACCGTAAAAACCAGATTGGGTCGCCTTGGAGTATCCACTGGCCCAGAGGATATAGGGCCCGGTAGTGGCCGGCGTCTCGCCATCCGCCGGATCGCAACAGCCATCAGTCCCATCGGGCGCTGTGTTCGCCTGGAAACCCAGGCGATTGCCCAGGATGTAACGCATTTCGTTCATAGCAATATCCACCTTCAGGGCATTCGTATTGGGCGATGGGGTCGCGTCATAATAGCAATTGGCCGCCGGGGCCGGGGGTGTGCCGGTATTGAAACAAGGCGGACGGTAGAGCGGCCAGCCTACGTATTCGACGAACTGTCCGCAGTTAGGAATAAACATGTTCGCGTATGGATCCCAACAGCCGGGGATGTGGGGATTCCGACTTAGATCATAATGCCTACTGAAATCTTTGGGGCCGGGGTTGGCGGGAATGTAGAGAATGCGCCGGCCGTTATGATCGAACACGGTAGCAGATGTGCTACCAGTGGAATATCTAATACTAAACGCCGAAGAGGAGATAAACGGGCCATAGAAACTACCATCGGCGCCCTGCACGGCCTGAAACAATGAAAAGTACAACTCCGATCCGGCCTGGCTGGAGGAAGAGTAGTTGCCACCGTTGCCGTCGCTGCCGAATGATCTCTTGCCATTATAGTAAACCTCGGTCACTGAAGGATAATAGCCCATGGCGTGGTTGTAAGATTCCAAACCCATGGAGAGGGCCTGGATATCGTGGGCGGCGCGAATCGCCCAGGCTTGTCGCTTGGCCATGCCCAGAACGGGCATCAGAATCGCAATGAGTATAGCGATGATGCCGATGACAACCAGCAACTCGATAAGCGTGAAGCCAGGTCCATGCCCGCGTTGGCGTTGTGAACATCGCATTGTTTACTCCTTGAACTTCACGGCCGTTTGAACAGACGCCACGAAGCCCGCCAGACGGCGGCGTGCCGCCTGGCCAGATTAATTACGCTGGTCATCGTTGGTACCGTATTTGCGATCCGCACCGGCGGCGATGAGATTGAACTCGTTGGGATGCACAACGTAACTCTTGACCGAGCTATGGTAGCTGTTGTTGCCAGCTCCCGTGGTAAAATAGACATCGGCGGAATCCATCTGGTTGAGGGGATAAGACCCGGTTACGCCGGGGACGGCGGGATATAAATCAGCATCCGGGAACCAATACTTGCCATTGCTATCCTGCTGCACGTTGCCCTGGGTGAGGTATGGGCTGACCTGGCCGGCATCATATTGCGCCCGGCAAGTGCCGTTGGTCGGGGCGGTGCTGTCCGGAGTCGCAATACCAACATTGCCAGGACGAGCCCGCAGGTAAATGATGGGCATTTGGTCTGGGAAGCAGTCACGAAACTCGGGCGCAGCGGTATCGCTGACACCAATGCTGGCGGATCCAAGGGGAGTCTGCAATGGATTGGTATTGTAGGGTTGCCATTGGCCTGTTGGCTGAGATTGGGCCGGCTGAATACCCAGGCTCTTGAGTTCACCAAAGGGACTAAGCTGGGCGGCGGGATTGAAACGCCAGGCACCCAGGCCGACCTTGGTGTAATCATAGGTCTGGCCCGCCACCCAGCCGCCCTGAAGCGAGAGGACGCAGTTTTCCGTGCTGGTAAGGACACCTGTGGGGCCGCTATAGCTCGATGAATATTGGCTGGCGTTGGTGCTGGTGATGAGGGCTTCCTCGGGAAGGATGCCGGGATAAGAACCATAGGCGCTACAATATTGGTTGCAAGCCTGGGAAATATTGCTGATGCGTGCGGCGGTGGCAGTACACCATCCGGCGATACGCACGCGGTTGAGCACCGGTACAAGGATGGCGATGAGGAGAATGATGATGGCGACGACGATGAGCATTTCCACCAAGGTGAAACCGCCCCCTCGCCGCCGGGCCGGACCGCATGGGGTTGTCGCGCTGCCACAGATCATAGCCAACCTCGCTGTTAGTTCCGCAGATCGTAGGGGGTTCCATAGGCCCGCGGGCCATGGGTATGCTGGGGATCAGTGCCCGCCGCGATCAGGATAAAACCGTCCTTATGAACCGGCGAACTAGAGTCGGTCCCGGAGACGAAATAGGCATCGGGACTGGCGTAACCGTTGTTCTTGCCGCTGTCGCCGGTGAAGGGGAACTGCCCACCCCACACATCGGTGGTCGAAAGGTAGGGGGAAACCTGGCCCCAGTCATACTGGGTGGGAACGCCGCCGCTGGCGGTGGCTATCCCCGCGGCGCCGACGCGGGCGCGAAGGTAAATTATGGGCAGTTGCGTGGTGGGAAAACAGTCCAGGAACTCCGGTATGACGGTATCGGTGACGCCGGGGGACAACGGGTTGGTGTTGAACGCCATCCACCCGCCTGTGGCACCTGTGACATTAGGCGTGGGGATGCCCAGGTTCCTGATTTCGCCGTATGGCCTGGTCAAGGCGGGACTAAAGGCATTGAAACACCAGGCGCCCAAGCCAACGTTGCTGGGATTGTACATGCCCAGAGGGTGAGGGGTCAGGCCATCGTTGATAGTGCTGGTCATGGGCATGGCATAGGCCACCCAGCCGCCCTGGAGGGCCAGGACGCAGTTTTCGGTGCTGGTGACTATCGGGTTGGAGGCCAGGCCGGTGGTGCTGGTGATGATGCAGCTATCCGGCAGCACGCCAGGGTAGGAGTTATAGGCCGAATTGTATTGCTCGCAGGCCTGGGCGATGGCGAGAAGGCGCGCGCTGGTATTGCTCATGTAGCCTGCCACGCGCAGCCATTTGAGAGTCGGGAGCAGGATGCCGATGAGGAGGACGAGAATGCCTACGACAACCAGCAACTCGATGAGAGTGAATCCGCCGGCAGATGCCGGGCGCTGGTGGATGCGGTTGCCGATGGTGGATGGACGATTCATGGGGACCTCGGGCCGACGGCCGGCGGCTACTTCCCGCCGGAAATTGCGCCGATGATGCTGATCATTGGCAGGAACAGGGCTATGACGATCGAGCCTACGATCAAACCCAGCATGACTACCATCAGAGGTTCGAGAATGCTGATCAGGGAGCCGACCAGCACGTCAACATCGTTGTCATAGTTGTCGGCTACCTTGATGAGCATCTTGTCCAGGTCGCCGGTCTCTTCGCCAACGTCAACCATGTTGACCACGATCGAGTCGCAGACCTTGGTGGCCCGCAGGGGATCGGCGAAGCTCTCGCCCTCGCGGATGGCGTCGTGGACCTTGGCCAGAGCCCGGCTGTACACTTCGTTGCCGCAGGTTTCCTTGGTTATGTTCAGGGCATCGAGAATGGGCACGCCGGCGCTGATGAGAGTGCCAAGAGTACGGGTAAAACGGGCAATCGCGGTCTTGGACAGGATGCCGCCCAGAATGGGAACCTTGAGCATCACGGCATCGACGGCGTACTTGCCGCCTTCACTCATACGGGCCAGCTTCAACAAAGCCGCGACGCCAATGGGCAATGCCAAGGCAAAGACCCACCCGTAGCCCGGACCAAACCATCTGCTGAAAGAGAGCAGCATCTGCGTGGGCCCCGGCAGGGTGGCGTGGAAATCGGAGAATATCTGCTCGAATTTGGGAATAACGAAGATCATGATCATCGACACCACGCCGATGGCGATGGAAATGACCACGGCGGGATAAATCATGGCGCCGATGACCTTCTTCTTGAGTTTGGCGGCTTTTTCCATGAAGTCCGCCAGACGCGAGAGGATCAGGTCGAGGACGCCGCCGGCCTCGCCGGCGTTGATCATGTTTACATATAGCTTGTCGAAGGCCTTGGGATACTTGCTCATGGCATCGGAAAGGGAACCGCCGGCTTCCACCTCGTCACCGACGCCGCCGACAATGGACTTGAGAAGACCGGGCCGCAACTGTTCCTGGAGAATCTGCAGCGAGCGCAGAATAGGCAAGCCGGCATCCTGCAGCGTGGAAAGCTGGCGGGTGAAGTTGACGAGTTGTTTCCTGGGCACGCCGCCGATGGAGATGGGCATCTTGCGGGTAGAGGACATGACAGAAGCGGCGGCGCCTTTTTTCTTGGCGGCCTTCTTGGCGACATTTTCGCGAACCTTGGTAGGAAACAGACCCTGGCCGCGAATCTTGGCGATGGCATCGCTGGTCGAATCAGCGTCGATTTGATTCTTAACTTCTTGCCCCGAGGAGTTCATGGCTTCGTAGGCGAAAGTGGGCATGTCGGTCTCCTTGTGGTCCTGGCGGCTTTAACCTCTTGTCGGCGCAATACTAACGAACTATACGCCAATCAAGGCGATACGCCGGGCAATGATCCTGTTTATTGTACGACATGTCCAGTGGGATGGTCCGCAGAGCTGGCACTGACGGCATTATTTTCCAAAGGCAGCGGCAGTACGTCGCTTGTACATCACCCGCCACTGTTTCCCGGGCGCTCTAGATCGGGCGACACGTCCGCCGGAAGTGGCGCAGGCACCGGCCAGGGGCCTTCATGCCTGAACAACAGAAGAACGTGCGCGTCATTACGGAAGATCTTTTCCAGATGATAGTTAGCCGCATCCCGCAGGCCTGGCGGAGCGTGTCCGAAATACTGGTAAAGCACCCACTGACAATGTTGGCTACCCGTGGTTGAGGCCGGTACGCCAGTAGTTCCGCCTGAGCCGGCCTGGCCATTCCACGCCGCCGCTTCACCAAGAGCCGCGGTGATACACCCAACGTCATCTTGATTCCAGTCGGAAGAACGCAGATGCTGAATGCATTCCACATCTTTCTTTAAATATATGTCGACAAAATATTTATAGTTATTCCCCGTGAGCATGAATGTCTGCCCATGGGCATGGGAATTGAGGTAGCGCAGGGCTTGGGGATAGGGGAAATAGTTCTCTGATGTCTGCATCAGATATTCGCCCCAGCGCGGAACCTTGGTGCCATCGGCGTAAATTGGCGAGAAATAGAAATTAGCGCCGATGACCGCAATTAGAATGGTGACCAGGGCGATGGCGGATTTGCGTCCGATGGCATCACAGGCATACCAGACGGCAACGACCAGCATGGGCACAACGAAAAGATTAAACCGGCTGTAGCCCAAAGCCCCTTTCATATCCAGAAGATGCAGGCCGCTATCGGCGGCCCAGGCCATGGCCAAAAAGAACAGCAGCGCCCATCGCCTGCGAAAAAGCATGACTCCAAGGCCGATAATCGCCAGGCACAGCAGCGGACCAAACTGCTCTACATAGGCACGGCCCACAAGGTCGTAGGTCCAGGCGTGCCAAAGTTGGTTGGGATGGGGGACAAAACGCCGTTTGGGATCAATACTGCGGAAGGCCAGATATATCGCCAGGGGCGCTATGATACAGGCGCAATTGATGGCTTCGCGGAACAGACTGCTGATTCGCCAATTGCCGGAGCTGGTCATCACGAGCATTAAGCGGCACCCCATGAAAGCCAGGAGGAAAGGAAAGGTGGTTTCCTTCATGAATGGAATCAACAGAAGGACGTACCACGCCGGCTCATGTATCATATCTTGGGGCGCGGCTTTCAGCAGTCGCGGGGCCGCAAAACAGACGATGGTCATGGCCAGCAGCGCCGGTTGTTCCAGATACAGCACCGAGCTGTAGTAGAAAATCAGCGGTGTGGTTCCCACCGCCAGGGCCAGCAGCAGCCGGACGATGAACCTATGGCCGGTAAGTTTCCACCCCGCTATAAAAGCCAGCAAGGCGCAGGAAATGAAGGGCACTACGCGGAAGAGGGCCTCCACGCCGGTGTGTTTCCACGGATACGACACCTTCACGATGAAACTGCCGATCAGCGGCGCAACCACATCCGCGTAGACTTCGAGATACGGATAACGCGGCAACTGGAACGTGCCCACCGACTCGAACCTGAAGAGCAGCGCCCCCTGCATAAGGGCGATCGCGGCGCCAACACATGCCACCTGAGCCTTATTGCCGGCATACCTCCAGACAAAAAGGATATAGAGCACTCCCAGCAGCAGCAGGCCCCCAGTCGGCAGAGCATAATGGCACAGGGAATTGGCCAGTTTCCAGGTGCGTTTGATGTGGTAATCTTCATCGCCCGACCAGGGAACGGGAGCGACCAGGGCCCGGGCATTAATGATCAATAGCAGAAGAACGACTGCTCCCAACAGCCAAAGAACCGGTCGGATCCCCCATCCCAAATTACTGCGGGGAAGGTCTGGGGTGGGGGTCTGTCCTTGCCCGGCCGAGGACCCACCCCATCGCACAGCCCCGGCGGCCAGATATGCCCAAAGCAGCCCCCCCGCCGTCAGCGCCAGCATCAATGCCCAGCAGGCCGGCGTCCGCAGTTGATCGATCGTGAATCCGCTGCAACGCGCCGCCATCTTCAGCCAACCCGGCGTGAGTTCCCGCGGCAACTTCCAGTACGGCGAAAAGATATACGCTATGTCAAAGATGGCAAAGAGAAATCCCAAAGTTCGAACCTGCGCTCGTCGAATGGAATCCGAAATTTCCAACGCTTCTTTCACGTCCCAGAGAATACCCGGTATTGACGACGGGAAACAGGCGCATCTTTTTTGTGGTGCGGCGGCACTGCCGCCATTTTCGCTTGGTGGGATGATCCTACGCCTCACGAAGCCACAGCGGTGCCGCCGGCAGCGCACTACATAGGCGACGCCTCCTGCATGGGGAGTACTGCCGTAAATAAAACCCGGTGTGCCTGGCCGGGGCGCATCTGGTTTCGTGAGGAGGGATGGTTGGTTATGATCTGCGGCATGGCAGACCCAGATGCAATATCTACGACAGCCAGCGGAACGGATGTGGAGTTGACGCTGGTGATGCCGTGCCTCAACGAGACACAGACCCTGGAAGTCTGCATCCGCAAGGCCATGGATTTTCTGGCCCGCGCCCAAATCCGCGGCGAGGTGGTGATCGGGGACAACGGCTCGACGGACGGGTCGCAGGAGTTGGCGCGACGCCTGGGAGCGCGAGTGGTGGACGTGCCGCTGCGCGGCTACGGGGCGGCGGTCGATGGCGCCACCCGAGCGGCCCGCGGCAAATACGTGATCATGGGCGATTCGGACGACAGCTATGATTTTTCGCGTCTGGAGGCCTTCGTCGCCAAGCTCCGCGAAGGCTTCGACCTGGTTATGGGCAACCGCTTTCAGGGAGGCATCCTGCCAGGGGCCATGCCCTGGAAAAACCGCCACATCGGCAACCCCATCCTCAGCGGCATTGGCCGGCTCTTCTTCCACTGCCCGGCCGAGGATTTCCACTGCGGCCTGCGCGGGTATTCCCTGGCGGCCTTCCAGAAAATGGACCTCCAGACCACGGGCATGGAATTCGCCTCGGAGATGGTCATTAAGGCGACTTTGCTGCGCCTGCGCATCGCCGAGGTTCCCACGACGCTCAGCCCCGACGGGCGATCGCGCCCGCCCCACCTGCGCCCCTGGCGCGACGGCTGGCGGCATCTGCGTTTCATGCTCCTCTACAGCCCGCGCTGGCTCTTCCTCTACCCCGGCCTCCTGCTGATCGTCCTGGGTATGATCGTGTTCGCGCGGCTTCTGGCCGGGCCGGTCATCATCCAACGCGTGCGCTTCGACGTGCATACCCTGGTTTACGCCGCCGCCGCCATACTCATAGGCTTCCAGGCCGTCTTTTTCGCTCTGTTCACCAAGATCTTCGCCATCGGCGCCGGCCTCCTGCCCGAAGACCCCAGGCTGTCCAGGCTTTTCAAATTCGTAAAACTGGAGACGGGCCTGATCGCTGGGGCGATTCTGCTGCTGGCGGGCATGGTTGGCACGATCGGGGCCCTGACCTGGTGGAAGAACGAACAGTTCGGCGACCTCCGCCCCCAGGCAATGCTGCGCACGGTCGTGCCCGCGGTGCTGTCCATGACGCTGGGGTGCCAGATCATTTTCTCCAGCTTCTTCCTGAGCGTGCTGGGCCTGCGGACTCGGCGCGGAGCGCTGAAGAGCGAAGAAGATTGATTTTGCGGAACCCGCCACAGGGGAAATGGCGGCCCAGGCCCAGCACCTACGAAGAACTTCCGGGCAAGGAGGCGATCGGCGTTGGACCAGCAAGCACTGCGGCGATTTCCTGCCAGCTATAGTGGCGTCCATGATTCATGCCAGGACAACGGCGGGTGGATTTTTCCCAAGCCTCCGGGCTGGCAAGGTTGCCTTCCCAGAAGGGCCAGGTACGGCATTGGGCCGGACGCACCGAATAGACCCGGCAGCCACGTTGGCCAGGTGGCAATTGCCCCGGAGCAGCCGCGAGGCTAAGCCGGGTGGACGTCGAGCCACCGACTGCGGTCGTAGCCTGATCAGGCGTTATCGCCTGATCGGCGAGAAAGACGCAGTCGTAGTCGCCTCCAATACGCAACCGCTCCTTAAGACTTATCCTCGTCCCCACCTTGCGACAATATTCCCGGCATACCCCGGCCATCGGTAATTGCAAAAACTCGGCGACGGCCCCTATCTCGGCTTCAGTAACCCAGACAAACCCTGTGCCACCCGTACAGCAATGGCCACATTGCGTGCAGGTGAAGTCAAGGCCGTCGGCATACCAGGGAGTCTGATCTTGGGGCATGAGATTGGTCCGCATCCGCGGGCGGGGAAATCATGGAGTCCAGGCGGGAGCCAGGCCCAGGGGAACATAGAGGTTGGCATGGGATTCGTCGACGTAGCTGGTGAGCCACTGGGAATTAAAGGTCTGGTCGGAACCCACAGGAAAGCCCGAGTAGTTCCAGGTGGGGCTGATGGCGGCGGCCTGAAAACCGACGTTGGCGGAATAGCCGACGCCGGCCATACCGGTGCCGCCGGCTGGATTGGCCGACGCGGTGGGATCGGAGACGCGATTGGGAAAACCAGGACGAATGGTGTCAACGCCGTCGATGGGCGGCACGGCGGCGTCGCCGGTGAACTGGGGATTGCCGCTGGCGGTGGCATCGTTGAAGGCCTGGAAACTAGCCGAGGCGGTGGTGCCCAGACGGGCCACGCCAATACGCATCGCCCCCATCGCCAGCATCAGCAGCGTGATGAGGATCGTGCAGATGAGAATCATCTCGATCTCGGCGGTGCCGCGGCGGGAAAGAGCGGACCGTGGGACATTGCTAGTGCAGCGCGAGAGTTTGTAATGATAAAGGATCATTGCCGGTCACGCCTCCTTCCGTGAAGAAGCTTTGGAATTCGGGGTTGTTGTCCAGGGCATCGGCCAGGGCATCGGCCACGGCCAGGCGGGCGTTCCAACTCCAGCCGCCGATGGTGCTCAGCCGCCAGGGAAGCGGGCAGCCGGTGAAATCCTGGTTGGGCAGGCCGGTTATCTGATCGAAGACCTCGCTGCCTCCGTAGGCGCTGTTGAACTCCATCCAGTTGAAGGCCTCGGCCTGGGCATGGGCCAGAAGCTGGGGCGTCGGGGAATTGCCCATGAGCTTGCCCATGAAGAACTTAGGCGAGTTTCCCGGGGTGGAGCGGGCGGCGGTAAGGATGGTGAAGTAGGTATGGCGATCCGATGTGCTCATACCTACCACGGGCGGAACTGCCTGGCTGGGGGGCGTGATCTCATAGGGCCAGGGGCGGGAGACCCATTCGGCGGCTATGATCGGGGCCACCTGGGTGGCGGTCGACTGGACGATCTGGAAAGCGAACTGCGAGGCCTGGCCGCTATAGCTGGCGGAAAGGAAGGCGTTGCGGCCGGCGGGATCGAGGAAGCCGGAGCCAAGGTTGCGGGGGTCGACCGCGACCATGGCGTTGAGGATGTTCTGGGCGACGGAAGCGATATTGTCGGAAATGATGCGATCGCAGATAGCGGCCTGGGAACTGACGGACATTCCGTTGGCAGCCCAGGCGGGGACGGCGCGAAGCTGGTAGGAGGCCAGGACCATGAACTGTTTGTTGACGCCGAGTTGTTTGATGACCAGCCTGCGGGCGATTTCGACGTTGTTATTCCAGGTGGAAACGGCGAAAGCCTGGGTGTAACGATTGTAGAACTGCTGCCAACTGGTAAGAGCTCCGGTGAGATTGCGCACGGCGCCGGTATAGGCGGCGCCATGCTGGTTGTAGAGCATGACGGCGGCGACGAGTTGATCGCTGGCGCCGGCGGGAGCAGTCAGCTTGGGAAGGACAGGAAAGGTTTCCTGAACGCCGTTGGGATCGGCCTGGGGATCCTGAAGCTGGAAGGGCAAAGCCGTGACATTGACCGGCGGCCCGAGATTGCGGAGCTGGGCCAGAAGCGTGGCTAACTGGGCTCGCAACGTATCGATCTGCTGCATGTAGACGCGAAGTCCGGCGGAGTCCTTCCAGACGCGGCCGTTGAAATAGCGTTGGATGGGCGCGGCATAGATGTGGCCCCAGCCTTCGAAGATGTCGCAGTTGACATTGAAGGTGGGTTGGATGCCCGGAAACTGGGCCAGCAGGGCCGGGGGCGCCGGGGCCTGGGCGTTGCCGTAAACGATCGCCGAATCATCGGTATGAACGTTGATGGGATCGATGGCAATGTTCGTGCCCTGGATGGAGTCGTAGTGGGAGATGACGGGAACGTCAGCCGCGGGAACGAATGGGGCCTGCACCTGGGCCGGACCGGTTGCGCTGGCGCCGAGGCCGGTGGTGGCCAGAGTCAGGCGGACGCTGTAGAAATCGGCCTGGGCCTGGAGCTGGCGGTTGATGGTGTCCGCCAGCGACTGGGCCATGGTCTGCTCATTGGTGAAGACCTCGGTTTCATGATTGGCGGCAATGGCGGGAACATTCTGGGCCAGGCCCGGCGCGGTTACGGTTTCAAATTGGACCAGCACCGCCAATTGCTGCTGGATGGAAGCGAGGATGGCCTGGAGGAAGGGAGTGGTATCGGTCGGGGGACTCCAGTTGGCGACCAACTGGCGCAGGCCCAGGCCGCCGGGGCCGGGAGGTCCGGGCCAGGTGGCCACGGTCGAGGGCTGGCCACTGACGTAGGTGTTCTGAATCCACTGCATGGCCAGTCCGGCTTCGCGGACCCTGGTCTGAAACTGCTGGCCGGCCACGGGGTCGGTGAAACCCTGGCCGGCCAGGCCGCTCACGCCGGCCCAGGCGCCATTGGCCATGGCGTATTGGTTGTCCACGTTGACCAGTTGCTGGAGCATCTGCGTGCGCAGGGCCAGATAGGCGGCATCGCCATTGGCCAGAAGGCTGTTGATCGCCGCTTGCTCGGCTTGAAGCTCATTGCGCACCGCCTGGTCGGTTGGAGTGATGGCGCGCCAGATGACTTCCATCGAGCCGTCCTGGCAGATGACCATGTTTTGAGCGGCCATGACGTTGGCGCTGCGGCTCATCCAGGAGGCGGCGGCATGGGCGGAGGTATCGGCGGCGGTCTGAAGTTTCTGGCGGCGCGTACCAACCTCGCCGGTATTCCAAACCAGCGCCAACAGGGCAACCAGGGCAAAGATGGTCATCAGCAGGAGAACCCCGACATTGCCCCCGCGGTCGCGGCGCCGACGAACGAAAAATGGTTGGGTAGATTGGGGCATGGTTAATTGGGCCAGCCGTTACCATCGCTGCCGGATGCACGGCTATGGCTGGTTTGCACCTGGCAGGTTGAGCTGATGTTGAGAAAACGACCACCAAGTCCGGCGACGGTATCAGAAGCGCCGACCACCATCTGGGCGGCGGGGACAGTCAAACGCAGCCGATAGACCAGTGTGAGAGTCATGGCTTGGCCTTCGTGGATGGTGTAGTCGATCTGCGGCTGCCAGGAGACGGTGGTCGCGGCCATGGCATACGTATAGCGGTTGGCGAAACCGCTCATCACTGGCGCCCCGACCTGGGTGAGGGCATCGGCCATGCTTTGGGCCTCGGCGGCCGGATCGCCGGCGGCCTGGGGGGAGATCGGGGTCAGGGCCATATAGGCGGCGGACATCACATGCTGGGGCGTGCCCTCGGGCAAAGAGGTAACCGCGGCCCGGGCCGCCTGCTGAGCGGCGTAATCGATCATCACCTTGGCGTTGACGATCAGGGCGTATTGCACCAGGACACCAATTATGAACAGGAAGATGGGCAAAACCAGGATGAAAGAGACGGCGGCCCCGCCGTGGTCGCTTTGCAGGATGGCCCGCAGGCCCAGTGGCGCGGAGGCGGGACGTGGATGCATCGATTGCGACATAGTCGGCCACTCCTAACCGCTGACGCCCAGAAACTGCGACACCCATTCATGCCTGACCAGGCGCGTGGCGAACAAGGCAATGAGCACAGGCACGGCCAGGGGAATTCTGGTGCGTGAGGGCGGCTCCACCGGCTCGAAACGTCGCAGATAAACAATCTGGAGGAACTGGGCGGCGGCAGCGCGCAGGACGCCATTGAGACGTCCCATGACCAGGAGGTTGAATAAGGCGTAGGGCACGGCAATGAGCAGAGTAACCAGGAGCACCACGCAGGCGCCATCGAACCCGAGCATGGCGCCGATGGCGACGATTAGCTTCACATCCCCCCCGCCCATCCCGGCCATGGTCAGGCAAACCAAACCGATGCCGGCGCACAAAGCAAAACCCTGGAGGGCCGCCACCGCTCCGGAGGCGCCCAACATGCCGGCCACGTCGGCGCCCGTCCACCGGCCGGCTATGGCCGCGGCCCCACTCACTGTCAAGCCCAGTAGGACGGCGGTATAGGTAATGGGGTTGGGAATGCGCGTGGTGGCGGCATCGAAGCCCGCGGCCAGAAGACAAACCAGCATGGCCAGCACGGGCATGAAAAACCCGTGCCGGCCTGTGCCGATATAAAACCGCGCCGCGCCGCCGGCCACAAGTGCGATGCCAATAATGGCCATCCAAACCACCGGCCATGGCCACAGGGCCGCAGCGGGCGCTATAGCCACCGGGGACTCCTGCCGGTCGGAGCCTAGCGGCGCTGTCAAATTGGACGCCTGCTCGACCATGCTTGTGAAAGCCGGCGATCAGCCGCGCTTCAGGTTGGCGAAATCTGGGTCGCCTGATCCTGGAACCATCCTACTATCGTCTTGCGGAACGCGTAGAGGATGATCAGAATTGGCAGAGCAATAACCGTAAGGATGAGGATCTTTTCGACCGACATCGCTCCAGCGGTATCACGATGGAAACTGCCGGCGAACCGGCGTACTCGTGCGAGCATAACTTGCCTCCCGAAATAAGGGCCGTTCGTTCCTGCCACATCTATCGCGATGGGCATCGTTACCTTTACTACACCAGCGCCGGACAAGCGTTGTCACTAAAAAAATCAGGGAAACGGCAAAGGCATGATGGACATCACGCGGGCGCTGTATTGCCTGGCCATGGTGAGGAACAGCGGCAGCAGCAGCCCGATAGGCAACACCACCAGGGCCAGGATCAGCATGTACTCGGTGGAGGTGGCGCCCGAACAATCGGAATGAAATCGGGACAGGAACTGCCTGAGGCTTAGATTATGGGACGTGCTATATCGCATGGCTCTTGGCCTCCTGCGTAAGTATGGCCTGGGTCAGCACCACCTGTCCGGCCACCGTCGCCAATGCCGGGTCCGCGGAAAGCCGGCTGGGGCGTCCGGTCCACTGTAGTGTACGCTCCGCACCCACCCCTTGCATCTGAAAAATGTCGGTAATCATGTAATTGTGCATTTGTTCGTCGAAGTCAACTTCGCTGATTTCGGTGATCAAGCGCGGACCCTCGGGCAGACGCACGGTCTGCACCAGCAGATCGATGGCGCTGGCCACCTGGCGGCGCAGGGCGGTGAGGGGAAGCCCGACATCGGCCATGAGAGCCATGGTTTCCAGGCGATGGCAGGCATCGATGGGAGACGCCGCGTGCAGCGTGGCCAGGGCCCCGCGGTGGCCGCTGGTCATGGCTTGGATCATGTCCAAGGCCTCGCCGCGGCGCACTTCGCCGACTACGATGCGATCGGGCCGCATGCGCAGCGAACTTACGAACAAATCGCGTATGGCGATGGCTCCGCGGCCGTAGGCATCGGCCTGGCGGGCTTCCATCTGCACCACGTGCGGGCGCTGAATCTGAAGTTCGCGGGTGTCTTCGATGACGATGATGCGCTCGTCTTCGGCGAAGCCGTTGGTGAGGACGTTGAGAACGGTGGTCTTGCCGCTGCCGGCGCCTCCCATAATCATGATATTGCGATGGAGCTTAACGGCCAGAAGAAGGAACTCCATGGCCATGGGAGTGATGGTGCCTCGTTCCAGCAGAAACTGGGGGGTGACGGCGGCCCGCACGAAACGGCGTATATTGATATGGGTGCCGGTTTCGGCCAGAGGCCCGAGCACGACGCAGACGCGCGATCCATCGGGCAGGCGGCCATCCATGAGGGGCCGTTCCTGAGACAGCGGCTGACCGACGAACTGAGCGATATTCTGGGCGGCGGCCTGCACGTCGGCATCGCTGGCGAAGCGGCACGGACTAAGCGTCAAACGCCCGCTTTTTTCGATGTATACCTTGTCGGGGCCGTTGACCATGATCTCGGTGACTTCCGGATCGGCCAGCAACTGGCGAATGGGGGCCAGGAAGAACTCCAGGCTGGCCTGAAAACCCGTGATGCGCCCCCGGCCCGGCGCGGAGGAGGAAGCCGGCGCGGAAGACGCAGCCGTGCGAATCGCCGCCTTGTTCGCTGCCAGGGTTACTTTGGCCATGATGGGGCTTCACTTCCTTATGAACACAAAAGTTCCTTCGGGCAGATCGGCGGCGGCGGCCTCTTCGACCGTAAATTTGCCGCCGTCGTAAGAGGCTATCTTCACCCATGGGCAGGGCTGGCCCTCGGCCGCGGGGGCCGGGCCGAGCACCCAGACGGTGCTTCCGGCATCCACTGTGCCGCTGGGATAAACCATCCAGGCGCCGTGGTCGTCTTTCATCAGACAACCCGTACCGCTGATGCGGCAGACCAGATCGGCGGCAAGTTTGGCCTTGTTATCTTTCATACCCTTCATGGCCACTTCCGGCTTGGGAATACTTTCGCAGATCTGGCGCAGGGCGGCCAGAGTGGCATCCGGCACGGGCTTGGCGGTATCGAACCATACGATGTTGGCCAGTTGTTGGCGGGCCAGATCGCGAATGGCCGGTCCGTAGACATCCGCCAACTGCCAGCCGGCGATCTGCACCGTGGTCTGCAAAGCCTGCTCCAGGAACATGGCCCTGACCACCGCGTCCATTTGCTTGTCGCGGGCGATCTCGTCGATCACCTTGATGCCGAAGTTCTCCCAGGTATCAGGGCCGACGGCTTTCAACTCGGCCGAAAGGTTCTCGGCGAACCGGGAATGCGGCAGAGACTCGGGCTGGTCATTGTTGTTAAGAGTAACGCCTGGCGCCAGAGTGATGGTTTTGCGCTTGACAAGGTTGGCCGGATCGATGGCGTCGAAGGATATCATCTTAAGGGCGCCGACATTGGCGTTGCGCAGGTTCAGAGGCCCCATCACGTAATAGCGGTTGCCGTTGGAGGCCGTCAAGACCTTAAGATCGGTGATGAGCGGGCTGGCAAGCAAGTTCGCGAAGGCGGCCTCCCAGGAGCCTTTGACGGCCATGGCACTGGCGGCCTGATCCAGGTAATAGGCATAGTTTTCCAGGGCCGGACGGTAGGGGGAGCGTCCGAAGGCGGTGATGTAGGCCTTGACCTTGTCGAGGCGGGCCCGGGCCGCGGCTTCGCTGGAGACGTCGAGCTTATCGCCCCAGTCCTGCACCAGGGCCACCATGGCCTCGATGGCCGTTGAACCGTCGATCATGGCGCTGGCACGCGTGAAATCAGGCGTCTGCCGGGCATCGGGGCAGGCGGCGATGAAGCCGGCCAACTCCCTCTTCCATGCCTCGACCGAAGTTGCTTTTCTGCGCAAGGTGGCCAGCCGCTGGGCCATGGCCGCATCCTTGCCCAGGGCATTCCTGCGGTCGGCCAGTTTTTTGTCGACATTATCGATGGCGGCGGCGGTCTCCTTGCCGAGGCCGGGAATGCGGCGTATCGCGTCCAGTTCGGCGCCTATGACATCCAGAGCCTGAAGCGCGTCGATGACGCTCTGGTTGGCGACGCCGTCAGCGCGGGCGGCCAGGGCATCAACAGCGGCGTGGGCCTTCTGGTCGGCCGAATCGCGCAGGCGATCCGCAAGCGCGTCCAGGTTGCGCCGGGAGGCCTGAATTTTCTGCTCGCCATCGACCCAGCCCAGACGTCCCCCGTCATCGGCGCGCTGGGATGCTTCCGACATATCCTTGGACAACTCCAGCAGTTGGTCGACGCCGATCTTGGGCGCGGCCAGGGCCGCCTCGCCTTTCTTCTGGGCATCGGCAAGCCGGGCCAGGCTCTGGCTAAGCTCGGCCTGGGCGGTGGCGTAATCGGTTGCCAGCCGCTGCGTTTCCTGCTTGGCGGCGACGATCTGGGGGTCGTTGTTGAACTGCGGGGCGCGTCGCTCCTGTTCAGAACAGAGCTGCTGAGCCTCGCCGACCTTGTGGTTGAGGCAGGCCGTATGAATTTTGTGGGTCCACCCGGCGGCGCTGGCCGACCGGACATGGAGGTAGAAACCGGCCCCGGCAATGAGTACTGCCGCGACGATGCAAGCCAGCACCGCCAGGAACTTGCGGGTGGCGGAACTGTGCCGCCTTCGCAGCGTGCGATGGTAGCGTTCCTCCAGTTCGGGGGGCACGGCCGCATCAAAGCCGCGGAGTTTTTGATAGTGTCCGTCGAGTTCTTCGTCGGCGGCCCCCAGATCCATGGCCTCGATGAGGCGTTTCTGGGCCTTGGCGACATCCTGGCGGCGGGCCAGGAGGTCATCCTCCTGCCTGACCCAGGTCATGATGGGCTTGAGTTCGGCGGCAATGTCCGCCGAGACGCCCGGCTGGTTGCTCTCGGCGACGATCTGGGGAATCTGGGCGATGAACCTGGAGCATCGGGAGTGATCCTTGGCGGCAAAGGCAGCGCGGATCTCGCCCATGAGCTTGCGGAGCTTGGCGCTGGCGTTTATGAGGCGCAGGCGGGATTCGGTGCCTTCGGCGGCGGCGCGGAGGTCCGCGGGGGCTTCCTCGAGCCATGGCGTCTTGAGCACTTCATCGGCAAGTACGGCCAGGGCCGGGCCGTCGCGGGCCTCCATGGCCAGGGCGAAGGCGACCTTGAGCTCCTTGAGCTGGGCTTTCTCGAAAGCGCGAATGTCTTTTTCCCAGAACGAACTGGTGGTATCGGCGGCGGCAATCTGGCGAATGGCCTGAAGACGTTCCTTTACAGGCGCGCGGGACAGGGCCAACCGGCGATGGCGGCGCAGAAGGGCGTCCAGAGGCTGTTCCTGGCCATAGGCATCGTTGAGCCGGGCAGCGCGTTCGATCTGCAGGGGTGGGGGCACGGGCAGATCGTTCTGCTGGCAGAACTCCGTCCAACCTTCAGCATCAGGCAGATCGAGCGCCGCCACCAGTTCCAACAATCCGGGGGCCTCATCGGCCAGATGAATGGCCTCGGAGCGCAGCCCTTGCTGAAGAAAAACCGAGCACTGGCGCAGGCGGTCATTGGCCTGGTTGCAGTGCTGGGCGTATTCGGCGGCATAACGACGGACCTCGTCCGTAATCGCCTGCCCTGGCGTACCGCGGAAATCGCGAAGGAACTCAACAACACGTTGATAATCGATCATGATCGGGCCTTACTCCGGTTCGCGAACCATCCGCACGGTTCCCACACGCAGCCCCTGCGGCATATCCAGGGCCAGTTCCAATTCCTTCAACTGGGCATACTCCGCCAGCGCCTCGCGCAAGACAACGCATCTCGCCTCGGAATCCTTCTGGCTGGCCATTCGCGCATTCACGGCGGCATCGCGGTTGGCCTTATGCTCTTCCAGTTTTTGCCGCATCACTTTCAAGTCCGCCTCATACTGCTCGACCGATTGATCGCCCGGCGTCGGAGCCGTGGCGGCCTGTTGCTTCCTGGCGGTCCACTCATTTATACGCTCTTCCAGGGCCGCCGTGCGCGGCAAAAAAGCATCGCGCAATTGCTGAATCTCGTCGATACCGTTCTTTACCTCGGTCACGGCGGCGGCCAAATCCGCCTTGGCCGCCTCGGTAACTCTGGCCAGATCGCTGACCATGGTGCGCTGGCCATAAGAATAATGCAAAGTGACCGCCGGGACCATACCGCCATGAAAAGGTTGCTTTTCAAGGCGCAACACCTGCTCGCCGGCGAAATCTTTGGCAGGGCCGGCTTTGCGCGGCTCGGTCGTGGCCGCCTGCGCCTCCTGCCATCCAGCCGGCAGGGATGACAAAAACGTCACGCGCAAAGGGGCCGGCAGATTTTCCGGTAAGGCAGCGGCCGGATTGGGCTCCGCCAGCCGGATCGGCTTCAATCTGCGCGGAGCGAAAGTGACCGGCTGCGTACGTTCCTGGTTCTTATCGGCCAAGAGGAGGGTCGAGTTCTGAATTACCCAGTAGGCCAGGTCCGCAACGTGAGGCCGTCGCAGCATGAGGGCACTATTCCATTTGAGTTCCAATTGCGGGACAGTCCTGTCGAAGGCGATGGTCAGGACCCGGACGGGTCCGGCGAGATCGGAAGGATCGCGCCACGTCACTTCGAAACTCGGCCGGTGCTCACTGGCCTGGGGGCGGACGGCCAGCAGGCCATCGAGATCTCCCTGGTGGAAACGGAACTGCTTGGAGCCATCGGGAAAGGTAAGAGAAAATATGGCGACTGCAGCGGGATTTTCGAGTTTGGCCGCCGGTAGAACCGCGGTGGTGACAATGTCGCGCATGCCATTACCGGGGGCGGGGACGGCCAGGGGCTCTGCCAGTGCGATGGGCGAGGGAGGGGGCGGCGGCGGGAGTGGGACCGGCGCCACCATGGTGGCCGGCAAGGTAACCGGCGGCGCGACAACCACCGCCTGGGTGGTGCTCGGTGGCGCAACCACAGGAACAGAGGCCGCCGGCGGCGGCGGCGGAAGAATCGGTTCGGGTTCGGGCACAATGTCCATAACCCGCGTCGCCGGGGTAAGCGGCGGCAAGGGAACATCGCTGGAAGAACGCTGGGCCAGATAGGCCAGCCACGCCCCACCGGCAAAGATGGCACAGGCCAGCACATATATAATCATCAGGCGGCGCTGCCGGGCTTTGCGCCGCTGGGTCATCCACGAGGCTTCGGCAGTTGTGGCCGAATGGGCCTGGGAATGCTGGGGAACCGTGGCCCCGGCCATGGGTCTGCGGTGAATGGTTATTTCTTCAATACCGCCGCCCCCGGCGGAAACCTTGAGTTCGATGGGCTCGGCGGCCGGTTCTTCGGTCGGAGCGTCAGGCGTGGCGGTCTTGAAGGGCAAGGCCACAAACCTTGGCGTCCCGGGCGGGCGCGGAGCTTTGGAAACCAGGGGAACGACCTGCCCGTTACGCGCTGCATCTATCCATGGACCCTGGGGCAGAGCCTCAGTCAAAGGCCCCTGGCTGATGTCAAGAATAAGACCGTTGGACCCGGCAGCCCAGCGACGGAGCGCCGAAGCGGCCGGCGAGGACGCCGCACAGCAGCGCCACTGGCAGGTCATGCCGCCGGGAAGATTGGTGAAATAGGTGCTGAAAGTCATCTGCCAGCGGGAAGCCGGCGGGAGAATGGCGGCAACCTCATCCACCAGCGACAAGACCGGCTGATCGGCCGCGAAAAGCAGGACGACCGGCTTCCAGGAACTGGTGGCGACGGCCTGGGCGACCAGACCCGCCCAGCCGGCATCGCCGGCCAGACGCTGCCATTGGGAACAGGGTCCGGGGGACAGGTCGCCACGCGGCAGCGGAGCGGGACGGATTATGGGGCCGACCTGGCCATCCCAGCGTTCGACCATCACCCCGCTTTGGCGGAGCATCCAGGCCGGCCCGGCATCGGCCAGTTCCGCGGCATCCAGCACGATGTGGTGGGCCCAGGAATTGGTCCGCTGCGTGTAGTCGAGTCCGGCATCGCACACCCGCGATAGCACATGGCTGTCGCGGCTATCCAAGCGGAGGACCCAGTGGGCATGGCAGACGGGGCTGGCAGCGGAGCCGACAAAATGATGCCGGTAGCCGCTGAGGGCCTCGAGACGATCCATGAGAGCGCGGGAAATTCCCTCGCTGGCCCCAACGGTGCAAAATCCGCGATCGCCGGGACGAAGGCCTTGCGGTGCGGAGGTGTAGTATATTTCCAGGGCCATGGGGCAGGGGAAAGAATACTAAAAATGTGGAGTGGGGGAAAGCGGTTGGAGGAGAATGCAAGTGATATTGAGAACCGACGCTTCCGTAGCATCGTGGGTGGCACCTGGCTTGCGGACCACATGCCGAACTTCCTTTTTGCAGCGTCCCTGTTTAATTCCCCTGCTTCGCCCGCGCGTCACGGAGATAGCTTGTCGCCTTTATCGCAAACAGCCCGCAGATATTTCTGCGAGGGCACAAACAGGACGTTGTTGACGGCGCAGGGCGTGGCGGCGCAGGACGATTCAAGTCTGACGACGCTGAGCAACTTGAATTCTCTGGCGGCCGCCATGACCACGAGCCCTTTCCTGGTACCGAGATAAACTTTCCCGTCGGCCGCAATCGGGGAACCCCATAATTCACCCTCCGCCGTCGTACGCGCCCAATAGAGCTTGCCGGTTTCTGCATCGAGGCAGTGAACCGTGCCGGAAACATCGGCCGCGAAAACCATGCCGCCGGCGATGGCCACCGTCGAGGCGCTGCGATCGATTTGGTTGTACTCCCACACCAGGCCGGACTCGGTTACATCACCGGTTTTTGTCGCATCGATGCAGACCAGCCGGCCCTTGCCCCCGCCGATGGACGGGTCCTGACCGATGGCCAGATAGACCCGGTTGTTGAAGAAAGCCGACGTGGCCACAATGTAGCTGGGCCCGTTCTTGTGGCGATAGGGGATGGGCTCTGTGTCGGGTCCGACTTTCAGACGCCGGGGCACGCAGTCGAACCACCATATTTTCTTGAGCACAGGCACGTCGGGGACTCGGGCCTCGGCGATGAGGATATCCGCCGGTTTTTCCTGGAGGACGGGCCACCTCACGACTTGCAGGTCGGCTGGACGGGCCCCGGCGGCAGTGGGGCCTTTGCCGATCTCGTCAAACTGGATAACCTGGCCGCGGGCTTTGGCGATGAGCCACCTGTCCTCAGTCGGTACCGGCTGATTTGGGTCCACCGTCTCAAAGGCGTAACAGACCCCGTCGCCGGCGCCTAGGAAGACCTGGGCCTTGCCGTTCACCATCCCCAGCGATGGCGAGGACCATTGGCCTTTGTAGAGCCGGAGGCCGATCTGCTCGTCGTCGCGGGCGACGAGCCGGCCGCTGTCTTTGCCCAGGGCGATCAGGCTGGGCGACAAGGGAAAGAACTTGTTTCCGCGGTCCACCTTATGCTGCTCCGGCCGGGAATTGCCGGTGCAAACGTAGAGATAATCGCCGTGTGCCAGGACCGAGCAGGAGGCGGCATGATGCGGGTTGACCTGTAGCGAATCGATCAGATCGTATTGCCAAAGAACTCGCGCTGGCGCGGGCGGTTGGGACGAATGGCCGCAAGATGGGTCCTTTTCGCTGAACAGGTCCAGGGCGCAGACAGTGCCGTCGGGAGCCAGGACATACACCCGGTCGCCGACAATCGTGGCGGTGGAGGTGAATCCGTACGTGCCGATTTCGATCAGCCCCGGTTGCCGATGCGCCTTGGGAGCGACGAAGGCCCATAGAGTGCGTCCAGTTTCCTGGTCCAGACAGAGGAGGGGCCCGCCGCCGGCGATGAGCCGTCCCTGACTGGCAACCGGGCTGTTGAAGTTGTAGCTATTGGGGAGGCGAAACGCCCACTTGACGTTGCGGGTGGTTGGCGGATCAGTCAGGGCGTCGTAGCCCATTGTGCCCGGGTCGAACCACTCGGGAAGCCCGCGGGCTGATGGCGACGCCATGATGCGGGAATCGCTGCCGCCCCACTGGGGCCAGTCGGCCGCCGCGAGCCCTGTGGCCAGCCCCGCGGCCAGCGCCACGGCAGCCGCGCACACGATCCATGCGGACGCCAGAGTTGCGTGCGTTGCTTGCCTCATGGCCTTTGTCCTTATTTGCCCGCGTGTTCGAGCACATCGTCGCGCAACGGCTCCGCCGGATGCGGCGGCGTGGTCGGCCCGGCCGAAGCTCATCGTTTACCGTTCATAAGGCAGCCTTCAGCGTTCACCGCTTGTCGTTCTCCCTCTGGGCCACCAGCCAGGCATTGGCCTTTGCCACCGAGCCCTCAGCGGCCCTTATGGCCCGGGCCATGCGATGCTTGACACGCCTGGAATCCCTGCGATATTGGACCGCAACAGCCCGGAGGCGGCCTTCGAGCATGACGGAGACGGTAAAATGTGCTATCGAATCCGGCCCAGACCTGCACCGCACCATACCGGCGGCGTTTGCCAAGCCCCCCCACTCACTCCTGTCCCTTAACCCCTAATATCCCAATGCGATCAAATTTCCTACCAATACATTTACTGTCAGGAGTTTGGAGTATGCCGCGATGGCACAGCATGGATAGAGCGATGGCAATGTTTGTGTGGGCGCTTCTGGCGATGGCGCCGTCCGCCATGGTTATGGCCGCCGCTGACGGCGCCAAGCTCGACGGCACACCTGCCGGAGCCAGGGACATACTCAATACCAACAGTATCTGGCGGTTTTACGCGGCTTATCGGCCGGCGATGGTGCCCGCCGGGAAGGATGGCGGTCCCGGTCAAGTCGCGGATATCGTGACTAGTGCCGGCTACACTGGCAAGAATCCCGTCCAGACCACCCAGCCTGCCGGCGACTGGTCAGCGGTCGAATATGACGACAGCGACTGGGGGCGCGGATTCGGCGTGGCCAACCTCGAGCCGCCACATCCGGATCCGGCCGTACTTGGCAGCGTCGGGCAGGCTTTGAACGTTTGGGGAGCCAAATTCTCCATCGGTGTGATCTATCTGCGGGGCAAGTTCGCCGTCACGGACCCGGCGGCGGTCAAAGAACTTAATCTGACCATGGCATATCGCGGCGGCATGGTGGTCTATCTCAATGGCAAGCAGGTCGCCTTGGTGGATATGCCCCAGGGGAAGGTCACCATGGCCACGCCGGCCAGCCCCTATCCCGATGAAGCCTACGTTGACGGCAGCGGCAAGATCATCCCCGACAGCTACCACGTCATGACCGCGCCTGCCGCGGACAGGAAAGACCTTGAAGATCGCATGGGCAAACGCGATCGCGCCTTCACGATCGGGATCCCCACCGCCGGCTTGCGCCAGGGGACCAATGTCATGGCGTTGGAAATCCATCGCTCGGATTACCATCCGGTCGCCCTGAAAAAAGCATTCTTCGGTCTGGCCGGCGCCGTCGAAGCCTGGGGCTGGGTTCCCTGCGCCATGCTGGATGTCCACCTGTCCACCAGCAGCCCGGCAGTGACCAGCAACACCGCCCGTCCCGTCGGCCTGCAAGTCTGGAACGATAATCCCAACGATCGCATCACCCTGAAATCCTACGGCGATCCCAACGAGAATCCGCAAATCGTCCTGGCCGGAGCCCGCAACGGCAGCTTTTCCGGCCAACTTGGCGTCGCCTCGACCCAGGGTCTCGATGGCCTGAAGGTCACCGCGGCTGATTTGCTTTCGGCGGCGGGATCTATTTCCGGCGATCACGTGCAGGTTCGTTTCGGCCGCCTGGACAACGGCGGCAGCGGCACGCCGCCGAAAGCGTGCTGGTATTTTGATGGACTGATGGACAGCCCGCCCGCTGAGTACGCTGTGCCGACCACCGGGGGAGTCGCCTTGCTGAAGCGTACGGCGAATTTTGAGCGTTGGGAAGAGGCCAAGCCGGTGGCTGGCGGCGCCATCATACCGGTGTGGGTTACGGTCCACGTGCCCAGGGACGCAGCGCCGGGAAAGTACCAGGGAAGCGTAAACATTTCGGTTGCGGGCCAGAAGGACGTTTCCGTGCCCATCCAGCTTGCAGTGGCCAACTGGACGATTCCCGACCCGGCGTCGTTTCGCACCTATATCGGCCTCTATGAATCGCCCACCTCGGTGGCGCTGCGTTACAAGGTCACACCATGGTCCGAGGAACACTGGAAGCTGCTGGAGAAGAGTTTCGCCATGTTGGCACAGGTCGGCAACCAGTACGTTAATATCGAGGTGGTCGAGCATACCCAGTTCGGCAATGGCGAGGGCATGCTTTACTGGGTCAGGAAAGCCGATGGAACCTACGATTACGATTTCACGGTGGTCGATCGCTACCTTGCCCTGGTCAAGAAGTACCTGGGCGTCCCCGAATACGTGGCCCTGCAGATATGGCACTCCGGCGGCTGGGAAATGCGCAAAGCCGACCAGGAAAACACCGTGACCGTAGTCGATCCCAAGACCGGGGAACGGACGCATCTGCAGGTTCCGGTGTTTGATTCCGACAAGGCCAGGGATTTCTGGAAACCGGCTCTGGCGGCATGCCGCGAGCATCTGGCCAAGGCCGGCATGGAAAAGTCCATGTGCATGGGGATTCTCAGCGACTCCACAGCGCCGTCGTCGGTATTTGCCATGTTCGATTCCATCTGGCCCGGGGGTGCGCCGGCCAGGTGGACGCGGGGGTTGCACTGCCAGGCGAATAGCACCCAGCCGTACCGGGTCGACAAGGGCGGCGGTCTCGTGGTTCTGCATGAGCATTGCTACGGGATAGATTTCCCCGCGATGGACAAGCCTCTGCCGCAAATCTGGATACAGCGCGCCTGGCCGACGGCGGCCTTCCTTCGCGACTGCTACGAGGATCGCGTCTCGTTATACAAGTATCGCGAGTTGCCGGAATACGGACTTTACGCCCGCAAGAAAGGTGTCGGCCGTATCGGGCTGGATTTCTGGCCTGACGTCTTGTCGCCGGACAAGCTCGACAGTGATCGCGGCAGCAGTTGGGGATCGATCTTCAATCGTTTCCCGCAGTCAAGCTGCGCCCAGCGGGCCCCGGTGATGTATCACTTGAGCTGGGCGGGGCCCGCCGGCGCTTTGGCGACCATGCGTTTCCAGGCATTGATCGAGGGCACTCAGGCTTCCGAGGCCACGATTGTCGCCGCCGAGGCCCAGGCGACCATGGCCGACAAGATCGGGCCGGAATTGGCCGAAAAGTGTCGGCATTTTTACGCCGACAGGCTTGATTTCTTTCGCCTGCGTCTGCTGGAAAACGGAACGTTCATAACCACTTTCAGCACTGGCGCCAGGGACCTAGACGCCCGCGCTTTCGCCGCCGCCGCAGAGGTGTCCGCCAGGAAATAAGCCGGTTCAACAAAGGGGGGCCAAACAGGTGACGAGGAAAATCAACCGGAACGCGGTTGGTTTATGGACCATGGCTTGGCGAGAGTTTTCGGACTTACATACGGCTTGGGACCGTGGTGATTCCGGCATTTTCAGAGCAGTTCACTGGCGCTAGCCGCGGAAGGGGGAACGGCCAAGCCGCTGAGCGTCAGTGACTACGTCGAGGTCGGCAGTGGATACGGGGCGCGGCGCAACGGATGGCGAAAGCAACGCGGCGGCAACCGGGGGCGGCGGACGCAGGGCGTGGGCGGCCTTGAGGGCCGGATCGTTCAGGGCATCGTCGTAGAGGGCGAGCATGCGGGGAAGGACGGCTTGGAGGCTGTATTTTTCGCAGATCATGGCTTCGGCGGCACGGCCCAGGGGACGGAAGGCCGCCGGATCGCGCAGGACAGAGACGGCCTTGGAAGCGAAGAGTTCGACGTCGAAGAAGTCGGCCAGCAGACCGTTGTGGCCGTCCTGGAGAATCTCCTGGACCGGGGCGGTCGCCGAGGCCAGCACCACCGCGCCGCAGCTCATGGCATCCATCATGCTCCAGGAAAGCACAAAGGGAACAGTGAGGTAAATATGCAGGTCGGTCGCCGCCAGCAGTCGGCCGAGTTCCAGGGGAGGGAGGCGGCCGACAAACCGGAATCGCGACAGGTCGAAACTAGCGCGGGCCAGAACCCAATCCTTGAAAGTTTTGTGGTCGCCGATGTGGTTTTCGTCGCCGCCGTAAGCCATGCGCTCGGAACCGACCACGATGAAGAGCACATCGGAATATAGTTCGGCGATGCGTTGGGCGGAGCGCATGAAGATGTCGAAGCCACGCATGCTCTCAAAGCCACGGCTGACATAGGTGACGATGCGGGTGCCGGGCGGCACGTCAACGCCGGCGATGGTACGGGACTGGGCCCAGGCGACCGGGGAACGCAACTGCTCGCCATAGCTGTGGTAGACGGCACGGTCCACGCCGTCGAAAATCACCTGGAGCTTGTCCTGGCACTGGGCGGGGAAACGGGATTTCTGGAACTGCGTTGGGGTATAGGCGCGGGTGCAGTTCTGAAGGTCCAGAAGAATCATGGCATTGCGGCAGCGGGCGCGAAGGTACTTGACGTCATGGTTGACCCAGCCCAGATCGGTGCGAAAGTCCATGTCACTGTCGGGGCCGTGAGGACGGTAATAGAACTCGAAAAGGTTCACGATAGGGACGGCGGGATAGAGCTCCTCAAGAAAGAGGGTGCTCCCGAAGCCGCTATGGCCGACGATGAGGTCGGGGCGAATGTCGGGGCGGGATTTGAGGGCGTGATAGACGGCATCGGTATGCCACACGGCATTTTCGAAGGTGCGGGAGCAGAAATGGGTCTGGGCTGTGGCTCCGCCGGCGATGCGGTACTGAATTTTTTCTATGCCGCCGACAACCCCGGCGCGAGTTTCACTGACGAATGTGCATTTCCACCCCTTTTGCTCGACCAAGTGCCTGGCGATATGGCCGAACTGGGCGGGGAAGTTCTGATGGACATAGAGAATATGCACGGGTTACCTCGGCGCGTGTTGTAACCGCATAAACAAATCAGGACAGCATAAACAAATCAGGACAGGTCTAATTAGAATCTATCTGTGACTAAACAGCTCATGTACCCTGGCAAATGTACATAATAATGAGACCTGTCCTGATTATGTGGACATGGGCGGGGGCGGTAGGGGATATGCTCGCATTCAATGAACGCCCGGACCGCTCGATGTCAACTGCATGATCATTTCGATAATTTTGGCGCGCAGGCTCTCTGCGGGCTGCTCGGAATTGCGCAGGTCGTTGGTGCGGAAGGTTTCATATTCAGCCTTCACTTTGGCCGCCTTGTCATCGGTACATTTCTCCAGCATACTGTCCAACGTCATCGCGTAACGGACATCATTCACCGCGTCCCGCATGCCCTCGAAAGGCGGCGTCTCCACCAGTGAATCGCCTTTCTTCACCGGAGGCCAGGCGATGTTCCACACCGAATCGGCCCGGTCTCCGTCAAACTCGTTGAAGGGATCGCCCATGGTATAGCCCAGGCTCCAGAAAAACGTGCCGGTCGGGCCGAACGCATAGGGCTGCAATCCGAACCGGCGCCGCACGCTTTCATAGCCACTGGCCGTCGTGAACGAACCGTAGGTCCAGACCGCCTTCTTGTTTTCCTTTCCCAAAGCGACAATTCGTTCGAAATCTCCGTTACAAACCAGAATGTCGGCATCCACGACCTTCTGGGCGTTCTTCAGTTTGTCCATGCAGACGCCGTAAATCCGGACTTTCGGAAAATTCGCGTGCATCAGCTTCACGATGCGATGGAAGCGTTTCATCTTGGCTTCGCTTTGCGTGGGCTCATCAGGCCCCATGATGACGACTTCCGGCCATTTTTTCTCGGCGGCGTGATCAAACAACTGCTTCAACCCGCTGACAAATAGCGCCTGATTTTTGGGGTCGTCCCAATATTCTCCTTCGGTGGATATCTTCATCGTATGGATGATGTCATCGATAAAATAGTCCGCCTTGGCGGTTCCAAGCGTCAGCACCAGCGGGCCGCGCATCCCCCCTGCTTTCATGTTCTCGACCCACGGATCCAACTCATCGTAGTTGGCTTTCAACTGCCCGTTGTCATTCTCAAACTTGGCGCCGCGGGCGCTCCAGAAACAGTGACCGGCCTCGATCCCGTGCTCTTTGAGCTGCCGGAATTCCGCCACACTGCAGTCGTAGGGGAAATGATAGCCGCCCCAAAAGGCGCCGAAGCTGTATCCATGCTCCCAGGCATCGACAAGCTCGAACGGCAGCACCTTGAGATTCAGGGCCGTCGTCCCCAAAACCTTGCCGCCATTTTCTTCCACCAATTCCAGCAGAATGGAGAATTGCCCGGCAACCGCCTTATTGCCTGCATGGATGCGAACCACCCAGGCTCGTGATTGCCCCTTGGCAATGTCCATAGCGCCTTTCTCCGCCAGCCACAATCCCACCGTGGTAAAGGTTTTATCAGCGGCAACATCTCCCATCACTCCGGTGGTCGCGGACTTCTTTGCCAGGGACAGTGGCGCCATAACCAGCGGCAGAATTTCCACCGTAATTTCCTTGCCCAACGCCTCGGTTTTGGCGCGCACGACCAGGCCCTTCTTGTCCTCCAGGGCGTACACGCCCAGCAGCGAGGAAGAAATTTCCCCCAGGGCATTGGTCATTTCCAACTTCGCGGCCACTTCCTCCTGCGCCGGAATCTGGCCCTTGAACCATTTCGCCAGCGGCGGCCGGAAAAAAACCATGCCTTTCGCCTGATCTCCCGCCGCCGGAACATACGAATTAGCCGGTGGAGAAACCGGTTTTGCAACAAACCCCGCCTGCAAGCCAGCCGCCTCGCTTATTTTGGCTTTGTCCATCAATTCGCCAACGGAGGCTGCGCGCAACGAAGACGCCACGCACAACACGGCCAGAAATAGTAAACGCCAATTCGCATTCATATTATTCATATCCACGCTCCTGCCACTCATTGGCCTATGATCCTTGTTGACACGCCGACGCTTATTATCCAAAAGACCGGCCCAACCGAAATAATTGACGATGCCACACGCAGTATAAATTAGAAAATGACTCGGGCGGGGATGGAAGTCAAGGCCAAACGACTCCCCCAAACGGCTCCCCCGTGTTGTGCATGCGCCCGCCGGTAAGACATTAACAGCGCAACCGCCTCCTGCGTGTTGGATTCAACACCCAAGCCACGCTATGCTGCGAAAAATAGTCGATGGCATTGCTCGGTGGAGATCCAAATGGACAATCACGATTCAAACAAGCGTATACCGGAGGTTAGGGTGGCGACTGATTCCTGCAATTGTTTCCAGTCGGCGCGACCGGTATGGCTGGCAGGTCGGCAAACAGAGATGAACCTGCTGGCGGGTTTCCGGGCAATCATTCGCCGGCCGGCCGGACGAGGCCCAGTGGTGATCCGGGTAGCCGCCAGCACCCGCTATCGGGCGTTCGTCAACGGTCGCCTGGTCGGCCATGGGCCGGCCCGCGGCCCACATGGGTTCTACCGTATTGACCAGTGGGAGGTGACAACCAAGTTATCGCCAGGCCATAACGTCGTGGCGATCGAGGTCGCCGGCTATAACGTCAACAGCTATGACCTGCTGGACCAACCGGCGTTTGTGCAGGCGGAAGTGGCGGCGGGCGACAGGGTAGTGGCGGCAACGGGCGGGCGCGATGCGCGGTTCAGCGGCCGCCAACTTCGCCAGCGGGTGCAGAAGGCCCCACGCTACAGTTACCAGCGGACGTTCATGGAAATATGGAGGCCGACGCCACACTCCAATAGCTGGCGGAGCAATCCGACGGCGGCATTTGCCACCGAAGCGCTGGAGATCGTGGAGACCAAACGGTTGCTGGCCCGGGGCGTGCCGTATCCGCAATTTGCTTCATCCCCACCGACGCGCCATGTTGCCAAAGGCCGCGTACGGACCGGCGTGCCTGTGGCCCAGCCCTGGCTGGACCGGGCCTTAAAGAGCCTGGGACCCAAATACAAGGGCTATCCCCGCGAGCAACTGGCGGTCATTCCCTGCCTGGAATTGCAGGCCATCCGCAATCGCCGCCGGTCGTCACTGGGCCAGCCGTGGCAGACGGGTCAGGCGGTGGCCATGGCGGCCGATAGTTTCCACATCCTGGACCTGGGCATCAATCGCAGCGGTTTTATCGGAATGGCGGTGACCTGCCGCGCCAAAGTGCGCCTGTATGTCGTGTTCGACGAACTTCTTACCAAAGAGGGCGACGTAAATTTCGCCAGGCTGGACTGCGTCAACGCCGTCCTGTACGAGTTGCCCCCCGGGCAATACGAGTTGGAGACCTTCGAGCCGTACACGCTGCGATATCTCAAGCTGATCGCCCTGGACGGCCACTGCGAGATTCGCGATGTACACCTGCGACAGTATGTCAATCCGCAGGCGGAACGGGCCTGGTTCGCAGCCTCCGACGATCGGCTGAATCGGCTTTTCGCGGCGGGAAGGGAAACCTTCGCCCAAAATGCGGTGGATCTGTTTATGGACTGTCCGTCACGGGAACGGGCGGGCTGGCTGTGCGACAGTTTCTTCACCGCCAGGGCCGAGGCGGACCTGTGCGGCCAGAGCGATGTCGAACGGACGTTCTACGAGAACTACCTGTTGCCCGCCCGTTTCCCGAACCTGCCGGCAGGCATGTTGCCCATGTGCTACCCGGCGGACCAAACCAATGGCCTGTTCATCCCCAACTGGGCATTGTGGTTTGTGGTGCAACTGGAGGAGTACCTGGCACGCAGCGGCGATGGCGCGATGATCGAGGCCCTGCGGCGGCGGGTGCTGGAGTTATTCGAATACTTCAAGAAGTTCCTGAACAGCGACGGCCTGCTGGAAAAACTGGACGGTTGGGTATTCGTGGAATGGTCGAAAGCCAGCGACTTCGTGCAGGATGTCAATTACCCGAGCAACAGCCTGTATGCCGGGGCCCTGGCGGCCGCGGCCCGACTGTATGGCCTGCCCGACCTGGCCCGACAAGCCCAGCGCGTCCGGGCGGTTATCCGGCGGCAGTCGTTCGACGGCGAATTCTTCGTGGACAATGCGGTTCGCAAAGAAAGCCGCCTGTGCGTAACCCGCAATCGCAGCGAGGTCGGTCAGTACTGCGCTTTCTACTTTGACGTAGCCACGCCGCAGTCCCATGCCAAGCTCCACCGCCGGCTGATGGAGGATTTCGGCCCAGGCCGGGCGCGGAGCGGGCGCTTCGCGGAAATCCATCCGGCGGCGCCCTTCATCGGCAATGTGCTGCGGCTGGAGTTGTTGTCACGCTGGGGCCGGGCAAACCAGATCCTCGACGAATCGATGGACTACCTGCTCTATATGGCCGACCGGACGGGCACACTTTGGGAGATGGCCGACGAGAACGCCAGTTGCAACCATGGCTTCGCGGCCCATGTCTGTCATGTGCTGTTGCGTGACGTGCTGGGCATCGCCCAGATCGACCGGGTCCGGCGGGTGGTGCGGTTAAAACACGACGCCGTAAAGCTCGAGTGGTGTCGCGGCCGTGTCCCGGTTCCCGGCGGTTTTGTCGAAGTGGACTGGCATCGCCAGGGCCGGCGCATCATCCGCCAGGTAAACGTGCCGGCCGGCTATGCGCTGGTCGAGTGACGCGCCAATCAAAAATGGGATGCGGGGAGGACGATGCCGGATGCCCAGGCGCAGGTCCTATAACGTCACCGTGCAGGGATTGCGGCTTTTGCGGGGAGGAATGTTTATAACACCTAAAGCTTGTGCGCCAGGGGACGATATAGCTTCAGTATCGTTATAAGGTCGAATGAAGCTTTGTGGGAAAACTCAATTATGAACGCGAAAATCGAAGATGTTCTGACGACGGGCAAAGTGGCGCGAATCTGCAGCGTGGCGCCGCGCACGGTGAGCAAGTGGTTCGATTCCGGGGCCTTGCAGGGCTACCGCATACCGGGAAGCAAGGACCGCAGAATTCCCGTCAACCAGCTCATCCGTTTTCTGAAAAAACACGGGATGCCGCTCAACGGACTGATGACCGGGAGCATGCGCATTCTGATTGTGGATGGCGAATGCGAAGTGGTGGAGGTGCTGAAAAAGATTCTCCAGGACGAGGCCCGTTACGAAGTGGAAGTGGCCAGGAGCGGATTCGAGTCCGGGGTGATCGCCGAGCGCTTCCGCCCGCACGTGATACTGCTGGACATGCACTTGGGGGACATTGACGGCCATGTCGTCTGCAAACACGTCAAGGACAACCCGGATCTGCAACTGACGAAAGTGATCGCCACCAGCGGAAGCATGACCGACGACGAAGCTGGCGGCCTGATGGCGTGCGGCTTCGATGGATTCCTCAAGAAACCATTCAATATCCGTCAGGTGATTGAAGCGGTGGAAGACGCGATGGCGGTGGTTTACTAAGAATCTATCTCAGAACCCAATGGCCCCGCGACGATGCCTATTTCGCCTGCAATCAAGGAGCGACGACGAGGCGTATCAATGGAGAGATACGGCGAGGAGGAACGACGACGAGTGCGGGCGCAAGATGCATCGCCCGGAAGGTGGGCCAGGAATGGCCCATTGCGGAGTCATTGGGTTCTGAAATAGATTCTAAGCGGCGGTCAAAGCTGGCATAAATCTATCCCCTCCTGGCGGTCGCTGAGACGGGGTACGAGGCGGTGGTCGTCGGAATTGGCGCCCAGGACATCGTAGCCGGCGGGACCGTGCCACCAGAACCAGAGGGCGGCATAGGCGGACAGGGCGGCGGCGAGCGTGGCGTGGAACTGAGGATGGGCCCGCTTGCCGGTGGGAAGTTCGTTGAGGCAATCAATCAATGGCTGAAAATCAACGCCGGGGACGAGGTTGCGCACCGTGTCCAAGGCTGAGGGAAGCAGTTGGCCGTTGCCGCCGGTGAAAGCGCGTTGAACTTCGCCCGGCGCGACGCGCACCAGGGCGCGGGTGCGATGCCGGGGCGCCAGGGCAAAAAGCAGACGGTAATCCATCACCCGCCAGATACGCCCAACCATCTGGTCGGCGGTTTCAGGGTCGTCGCCGTGCAGGGCGATCACGCCGTGGACGCCGGACAGGGAGGCCAGGTAGTCCAGGAGAGCATCGTCGGAGGCGATGGAAGAAACCCAATGGCGCAGATCGATACCGCCCTTGCGGCGCTGTAAGACGACCGCCGCATGGCGCGGCTTGCCGCGAACACCGCCGATCTCAACGCCAACGAAGGTGGTGGACATCAGGTCTGCTAACATAACAAAGGGACAAGGCGCGGGGAAGGGCGCATGGCCAGACTGTGTCAACTCAATAGAAATGTCACATTCGTTAACTCATTAGAACTGTCACATTCCCATGCTGGGCTGGCGACCTCTGAGGCGTAGCCGAAGAGGCCGC
>Ga0316227_1000819_pt1 | contig 39307 bp, 36 predicted proteins | sample TBH18019metaG_FD_206012 | JGI IMG/M metagenome (GOLD analysis project Ga0316227, IMG submission 206012) | Freshwater microbial communities from Trout Bog Lake, Wisconsin, USA - TBH18019 | ecosystem: Environmental > Aquatic > Freshwater > Lake > Hypolimnion/Profundal zone | place: USA: Wisconsin... | reverse complement strand
TCAGGATCGCCTAGCGAACGCCGGCCGGAAGATGGGGCCAGAGCGCCAGCAGCGTAGCCAGTTCCATATCATCACATTGCTGGGAAACGCTGGTCTGATTTCTGGTCCGGCCGGAGAGGCTGTCAAGCGCAGATAGAAATGTCCGCCTCAGGTTTAACCGGCCTGGCGCCATGGATGGCCGGGCGCTGGACGGTAGGCATTCTTTCCTCTACCACATGATCTGCTGGCGGAAGGACAGGGCAACGCAGGAGTGCGACCCGAGCAGCCGCCGGTCCGATGAACCGCACAGGACCGAGCCGATCTGCCGGCTCGGTCTTTTGCTGGCCTTGCTGCGGGGATCGGCTGCAGCGCTAAACTCCGGGGGTTTGGGAGCATCCCCACCAGCGTCAGTCGCAATTCACCGCCACGCCCCTCCAACCAGTCATGTAAACTGGCATCGGCTTACCATCTCCCCAAAGCACTCCCGACGCATCCGCCGGCTACGATGCCGGTCCCGACGACGCTGACGCGTCCACAGGCCCTCCGCCAGCAGCCAGCCCCCAAGGCTCCGAACCGCCACCGAAACCTTGTCGTCCTCCGCCTGTTTCTCTGTTGCCAGCGTCGGGCCAAACCCAAGATACTTCTCGCGGTACAATGCCACAGCCGACGCCTTGACGGCATTCTTGACCCGGTGATTCGATGGCTTGCCACGCAACCCATGCACCACCGCGCCATCCCCCTGGTCCTCCAGACGCCGCTGAATTCGACGCACTTGGCGTACCGACCGCTTCAGCATCCTGGCCGCCTCAACCTGCCTCCTTTCGCCTTTGAGAACCAGTGCCATGACCTTTAAAACATCCCGTTCACGTTGACTCATCTCGATTAGATCTTTCTCCATCCAGGAGATACGAACCGGACATTTCTATTTGCCAAAGACCGGACATTACGATCTGCCGACGACACACCGACTTCTTCCCCCTTCACTTTTCCACTCTGGTCCGCTATTGTTCTTGCCATGTCCCTGCCTTCCCTTGATCCCGGCCGGCGTTAGCGCCTTCTTCTGCCTCCGTGCGGTTTTCGCGCCATCCGTCCAATTATTTCTGCCATCTAGGGTATTTGCATGTCTCAATCCGTTCCCAATGTTGCCGGGCCGTTGCTTCGCAGGCTGGAGGAATTATTGCGCCGTTACGAGGAGCTCCAGACAGTGTTGTGCGATCCATTGGTCATGAGTAATCCCCTGGTCATGGTCAAGACCACCAAAGAGGCCGGCCAGCTTCAGCCCATTATTGATGCCTATCGCCGCTATCAGGAGGCCTGTCGCTAGGCGGATTCTCTGCGTGAAATGGCCGCCAATCTGCAGGAGGGTGAATTTGCCGCTCTTGCCTCCGCCGAATTGCCTCAGGCCGTCCGCAAGGTCCAGGCTTTGGTTGATGGTCTTACCGAGACTCTGTTGGTTGCCGAGGACAACGCCGTCGATTCGTTTTTCCTCGAGTTGCGAGCCGGCACCGGCGGCGAAGAGGCCGCCCTCTTCACCCGCGACCTCTTCGAGATGTACCGCAGGTATTGCGAATCCCGCCGCTGGCGGTTTGAGGTTAGCGATTTTTCCGTTTCCGAACGCGGCGGCTTCAAGGAATGCATCATCAACGTTCGTGGCGACGGGGCTTACCGCCGTCTGCGTTTCGAGGGCGGCGGCCATCGCGTGCAGCGTGTGCCCCAGACTGAGGCCCAAGGCCGCATTCACACCAGTGCCGCCACCGTTGCCGTCCTGCCGGAGATGCCCGATGTCAAGATTGACATCGACCCCAAGGATGTCGAGGAATTCGGCTGTCGCGGCGGCGGTCCCGGCGGCCAGAACGTCAACAAAGTCGAGACCGGCTGGCGCATTTTCCACAAGCCCAGCGGTTTGCAATTCAAGATGACCGAACTTCGTTCCCAGGGCCAGAACAAGGAGCGGGCCTGGGCTCTATTGCGGGCGGCCTTATATGAGGCCGAGCAGGCCAAGCAGCACGCCGCCCTGACCAGTGCCCGCCGTGCCATGATGGGTTCCGGCGACCGCAGCCAGCGCATCCGCACTTACAACTTCCCCCAGAACCGCTGCACCGATCATCGTTTGGGTGGCGAAGGCGGCGGCGAAAAAAACTTCAACCTCGACCAGATCGTCCAGGGTCAGATGGAGCCCCTTATCGAGGCCCTCCTTGAACTGGACAAGCAGCAGCGGCTCGAAGCCTTGTAACGCCGCGATTGCCATTGACCTCAACATCCGTATGATGTTTTATGGTCAAAAAAGGTGGCCATCCCCCGTCGGGAAGCCGCTGTTGGCGGAGGTCTTGTAAGAACTATGCAGCGACGCGGAATCATTATAGTCGGCGCGGTCATTTACCTGCTAACCATGTTCCTGGTTATACGCACAGGCTCTCACAATACCGGCGGCGCTATCGTAACCGGGCAGTCCCCGGCATCGACCACGTCGGCCAGCGCCATGCCCGGGCTTCCTTACCGAAGCGTGGGCATGCAGATTCAGAGAGTAGACTGGATCGACCGCTACAAAGACAACATCGATAAGATTGCCGCCATCGGCGCCGATACGGTGCTCCTGGTCGTGGATTCACGCCAGGAGAACAGTTCCAGCACCAGCGTCTACCTCGATATGCGCATGACCCCCACTGATGAGCAACTGGGGGAGTTGATCCGCCATGCCAAGGAGAAAAAACTGCGGGTTATCGTCATGCCCATTGTGCTCTTGGACCACCCGCGCGGGTCCAGCGAATGGCGCGGCACCATCAACCCTGCCGAGAATGAATACGACAAAACCCAGGGTGGATGGAGTGGATGGTTCGATAGCTACCGGGCCATGATGGGGCGCTTCGCCATGGTCGCCCAACTCAACAATGCCGATGTTCTGGTGGTCGGTTCCGAACTGGTCAGCAGCGAGGAACACGTCGACCAGTGGCTGCGGACCATCGCCGATGTGCGCGGCATCTTCAAAGGCAATCTGACCTATTCGGCCAACTGGGACCATTATTCGTCCATTCAGTTCTGGGATCGCCTGGACATGATCGGGATGAACAGTTACTGGAAACTTGGCGAAGACCGCAATGTAACCGTCGACCAGATCCAGACCCGTTGGCAGGCCATCAAGAGGCAGCTTCAAGAGTTCCAGCACACCCAGGGTAAAGGCAAGCCGCTGCTGTTTCTGGAGGCTGGTTGGTGCAGCCTGGCCAATGCCGCCAGCGAACCGTGGGACTATACCCAGACAGGCGCCCAGGTGGATACTGATCTCCAGAAGCGACTTTACCAGGCGTTCTTCGAAACTTGGTACGGCGATCAGTCGCTGGGCGGTTTCTCCATCTGGGAATGGACATGCAATGCCGATGAGCGCGGCTACACTCCCGAAGCCAAGCCCGCCTATGACGTGCTGCGCCAGTGGCTGGCCAAGCCTCGCTGGGTCGTCAAGTAGCCATGAACGCCAGAGCGATGAACCAAGTGCAGAGTAAGCCCACCCGTGTGGGATGACAACCCCGGAAAGCGAACCGGTGATTGGCAAGGAATCCATGGAAGCAATCGAGACACGTTACCGGACACATACTTGCGGCCAATTGCGGACCGCCGATGTCGGACGCGAAGTCCGCGTGGCCGGCTGGGTACACTCCTACCGCGACCACGGCGGGCTGGTCTTCATTGACCTCCGCGACCGCGATGGCTTGACGCAACTGGTGTTCGACGCCGATTTGTGCGGGGCGGCCATTCACGATATGGCCCGCAAGGCCCGCAGCGAATGGGTCATCAGCGCCGGTGGTGCCGTCGCGTTGCGCGGCCAGGGATTGAGCAATCCCCATCTGGCCACGGGCGAGATCGAGGTACGGGTGCGGACTATGGAGGTGTTGAGCGTGTCGCCGACGCCCCCGTTCACCCCCGATGAACGTGAAACCGTCAATGAGGAGCGCCGCCTCCAATACCGCTATCTGGACCTGCGCCGTCCAGAAATGCAGCAGACTCTGCGCACCCGCTACCAGGTGACCAGGATCATGCGCGACTACCTGGGCGACGCCGGGTTCTGGGAGATCGAGACGCCGTTCCTTACCAAGAGCACTCCCGAGGGTGCTCGCGACTTTCTCGTTCCCTCGCGCCTGATCTCTGGCAGTTTCTATGCCCTGCCGCAGTCGCCGCAGCTTTTTAAGCAGTTGCTGATGGTGGCCGGCTGCGACAAATACATGCAGATCGTCCGCTGCTTCCGCGATGAAGATCCTCGGGCGGACCGCCAGGCCGAATTCACCCAGCTTGACGTGGAGATGAGTTTCATCGACCGCCAGGACATTATCGCCATCATGGAAGGTCTGTTGCGGCGGATATGGAAGGAGATCCTCGACCAGGAAATTCCCAATCCCATCCCCCACATGGAATACGACGAGGCCATGGGGCGCTACGGATCGGATCGCCCCGACCTGCGTTTCGGGATGGAACTGGTGGATATCACCGATCTCGCCCACACCACGGAGTTCGCCGTTTTCAAAAATGCCGCGATGGTCAAAACCATCGTGGTGCCCGGCGGGTCCAAACTGACCCGTAAAGAGACCGACGCTCTGGCCGAATGGGCCAAGGGATTCGGGGCCAAGGGCATGGCGGTTACCAAGGTCACCGCCGGCGGGTTCGACACCGGCATCGCCAAATTTCTCGCCCCGGTCGCCGGGCCCATCATTCAACGCACGGGAGCGAGGGAAGGGGATCTTCTATGTTTCGCGGCCGATTCGCCCAAGATCGTGCATAAGGTGCTCGGCGAATTGCGCTTGAAACTGGCCCGCGATATGAAACTCCCGCCCTCTACCCGCTTCGCATGGGTCTGGGTTGTGAATTTCCCGCTTCTGGAGTGGGACGAGGAAGAAAAACGCTTTGCCAGTACCCACCATCCCTTTACAGCGCCGTTGGATGAACATCTCCTGAAACTCGACAGCCGTGACCGCTCCGTGGTGGAGTCCATAAAGAGCAAAGCCTATGACATCGTGGTCAACGGCAGTGAGATCGGCGGCGGCTCGATCCGCATCCATCGCCAGGACATTCAGCAGAAGTTGTTCTCTCTGCTGGGCATCGATGAAGCGTCGCAGAAGCTCAAGTTCGGGTTCCTTCTCGATGCCCTGCAGTACGGCGCCCCCCCGCACGGCGGCATCGCCCTGGGCCTGGATCGCCTGATTATGATCCTGCGGAACCTCCACAATATCCGCGATGTGATCGCCTTTCCCAAGACCCAGAGCGGAGCCGACTTGATGTCTGGGGCTCCATCGCCTATCGATGAAAGACAGTTGAAGGAAGCCAATATCCGCCTGGCCATGCCGTCCCCGGCCGGCAAAGCCCCGGCTCCCGACGTGCATGGCGTGGTGCATAAGGATATTGGGCAAATGGGACAGTGAACAAAAATCCCAGGCGCAAGCCGCAAAACACGCTGAATGGTAAATGGTGAACGCTACACGGTGAACCATGAATGTTGAACTGAGAATGGCGATGCTGGTTCTTGGCGGCGCCTGTGCCCTCATCATTTTCGGCGGATGCATTACTGGCCAGCGGTTCAATCCCGCGGCTACCCAGCCGGCGACCGTCGTCGATCGGGCAACCACGCAGCCATGGTATTATCTCCGCCAGTCCGCCAGTGCCCAGGTGGAAGCGGGCGATTTCGAGAAACTGGTGGCCGCGTGCGAGGGAGTTGCAAGGGATTATCTGTTCACCATCGACCGCGTGGATTACCGAGCCGGCGTGATCACGACCGAGCCGATGGTCTCCAAACAGCCAATGGAATTTTGGCGGTCGGATGCCGGCACGAGTGACGACGTCTGGCGCAGCGCTGTGACTACTATTCGCCGGACCGTGCGTTTCGAGATCGCGCGCGGCGACGCCGGACGATTCCACATGACACCCAAAGTTCTGGTTGAGCAGGAGAGTCTGCGCGAACATCGCATTACGTCTCCGGCGGAATACCGGCACGTGTTTTCCGCCGGTCAGGGCCCGCAGACCGCCAGTCAACTCGCCGATAGCAATGGGATTCCCGCGGATTATTGGACTCCGATCGCGCGCGATCGGGTGCTGGAAGTTGTCATCGCCGCGGCGGTGGAAAAGCGACTGGGGAAAAACTAATCGTTATTGGTAGAGGCGCAGTGGTTTGCAAGGGGAAGGAATGATTCCGTATTCGGCGGCCAGTTGGTGGAAAAGGGCCATGGCTTCCAGGTGGCGTGGGGTGATGTCAAACTGGAGATAGCGGGTGAGGTAGCGCTGCGCTGCATCGTGCGGCCAGCCGCGGGGGATGGCGTGACGCTCGATCAGTTCTTCAACGTGCTCCAGGCCCTGTTGCCGGGCTGCCGCCAGGCGCTGCGGCAGGTCGCGCAGATCGACATCGCCCGGGGCTGTCCAGACCGCGAATACGAAGGGCATGCCCGTCAGATGTTTCCATGCTTCGCCTAAGTCTATCTGATAGTCGAATCCCGCCGGTTCCTCGCAGACTACCTTGTCGCCGATAAGCAGGCGGGCATCGGCCGCGTCAAGGGCGTCGCCATCGGGAAGCAGGCGTGGTTGCCGGCCGAACCGGCGGGCAAAAAGGATGCAGGCCAGGGCGACGGAGGTGTGGCTATCGGGGTCGCAGGCCAGCGTGACAATGCGCTCCATGGGCTTTTTGCTGAAGATGCGCACCGTGAGGGTCGGGCCATCGGAGCAGATACCCCCGGACGGAACAAGGCGCAGGCCGTCGAGACGTTGAAAGTCGATGGCTGGGAGCAGGGCCAGATCAAAACGCCGCCTGCGCAGGCCATCAAGCAGTCCCGAGGGGACATCAAGCATGAGGTCCAGATCGGCGGCCTGTTCAAGGCCAAAAAGAAGCGGCTTGGCATTGAAATAGCTTACGCTGCCAAGCCGCAGTTTGCGGGGGGATTGGCGCCTGCCGACGGCACGGATTTCGTGCCGGCCGTCCGGAGGGGCGCCATTGCCGGGCATGATGTCATTCATAACAGACTACGCAGCCGGGGGCGGGTAAGCCCGCAGGCTCCGCTGCAACCATTTTAGTCCTGGGTCAGCCCTTCCTGAAGGTCGCTGACGATCCTGCGCCAGCGCGTGGGCGTCAACCCGGTGGCCTGCTTGAAGCGGCTGGTGAAGTGGCTCTGGTGGGCGAAGCCGCACTTGGCGGCGATCTCTGCCAGCGGGGTCTTGCGTTCCAGGAGAAGCGCGCGGGTCATGTGGATCTGGCAGTTAAGCAGGAAATGCTTGGGAGTCTGCCCGAAGAGTTCGGAGAAGCGGCGATGGAAATGGAAAGGGCTCAGATGCGCCTTGGCGGAGATTTCGTCGAGGTTGGGGCCGCGGGCGAATTCCTGGTGCATGAACTTGAGGGTGGGCACCAGACGCGACATTTCCGCGTCGGCCGAGAATTCAGACGGCCTGACCAGCACCCATTCGCAGCATTCGGGTTGGAGGCAGAAGAAGACGAATGAGCCTTCGCCCAAGGCGGGGAAGGACTTGAATGCGGTGGCGCGGAACACCCAGACCAATCCATAGGAATCTGGCAGTTCGATGCGGTCGGAGGAAATTGTGCTGCCGTTGAGGTTGGCCAGGCGGAGGGGAATCTGCAAGCGCAGGGCGCTGCGGACGCGTTCATCGAGTTGCACCGGGTCTTTGTAAAGCTGGTACTGCTGGCCGGAGGCGTCGAAAATGAACTGGCGTGTAGTGCCCGGGTGTACCCATATGGCGCCTTTGCCGCAGGAGGCCTTACGGCGCGGTTCGCGCTGGCGTTCGATGGCCTCGTCGAGCAACTTGGTGATTTCGCCAAGGAGGCGCACCTCTTCGGCGCTGAAATCGACCTGGGTGGCGGAGCGGTATAGGTGCAGAGCCCCGGGATACCCGCGCAGCACTGGAGCGTTGACACGTGCCGCCGCCGCGTAGCGCAAAGCGGCCGGCTCCATGATCTGCCGGTAATAGGCGGTTTCCAGAAGGGAACTGCCGGCCCAGCAGTCGGAGGCGTTCAGCGGCTTGTTCTGAAGGATCGTTTGCCAAGTAAGCCGGTCGTGGGCATGCAGGCCGTGGATGTAGCTCTTGAGCAAAGATTCCGGGGCATGGCCTGGCAGCAAAATCTGCGTGCCGCCGCGTGGCAGCGTGGAGGTGAACAAGACTTGGTTATAAGGCAGTATCTTGGCCAGCACCTCAAAAAAACGACGATAAGAGGCGGCATCACCCTCAAAGGCCGTCAGTACTTCACGTATTTCATGCAGGGTACGTGAATCGTGCGTTGCACTGTTTTTCATAAATCACCAATATCCATAAATCCCATCCCGCACTTTTGTTATACTCGCAATACATCCATTTACGCAAACGGTTGTGGGTAAAAATTCTTGTTTATCATGCAAGTTAACAATAACGCGACAATTTCGTGCGTACCCGGCTGTTCATAATACCCCAAACCAAACCGGAGTCACAATTTGGTTCATAAGTAGCGCATAAATAGTCAGGTTTGCTGCGTCCGCAAGCTTACTGCGAACAGCAGTCGAGGTTGGTATCGCAACCTTAGTGATTGTCATAGTAACATGCTAGACATCATTTTAATCAGTATCCAGTTTCACGATATTTTTTAGCGCCGTGTGCTGGGGACTGACCCCAAAAATATGGAAGCGGTGGGAAACCGCCTGCAAACCGTGTTCCCGGCAGATTTCATCGCGTAATTTGCGCAGTTTTTCACTGTTGAACTCGATGACTCTCCCGGTGGCCACGCAGATGATGTAGTCCCGCGTCTGTCGCCCGGCGATCACCTCGTAATAGGACCGTTTGTTGTCGAAAAATACCTGTTTGAGGATCCCGGCATCCTGCAGGTGGTTGAGTGTCCTGTATATGGTCGCCCGGCTTACCGAATGGCTCAACAGCTTTAGGTCTTCGATCAGTTGTTCAGGTTCGAAGAGCCCTTCCTTGCGCAATGCCGCATCAAGGATCATGGCCCGCTCAGGGGTGAATTTGAGCTTGGCTTTATGCAAATATCCACGGAAGACGGCACAGACCGGTTCGTAAGGCATCGTTTCCGGACGCACCTCGCTGGAGATGCGCGGCAGATGGGCGAGAATACGATCGGGCTTGGCCATGGTTGCTGTAGCGATTTTCCGCATACCGCAAGTGTTCAGTCTTGCGCATACCACCTGTTATTTACGCGTTCTGGGCCATCTTGGCCACTTGAGGTATTCGCAAGATCTGCTGATGCGGAAGTCTAAACGTCTAGTTGGAGCGGGGCAAGTGGAAGCGGCGTATTCGCTATCATACTCCCACTTCCCCCGTTCCTGCCCCGCGCCACGCGATCAATCTTCCCCGTGACTCCCGAACCCCGACTTTCCCCTTGCCCCTCGCATTTCCGGGCTGATTGGGGAATAATCGTGACCATGTCCTTTCACCTGGGAAAGCCGGTGTTGGTCATGCTCTTGCTTGCCGCAATCAGCGGGGCGGTTCTGGTCTGTCAACACGGTTCTTCACCGCGTGCGGACCTGGAACTGTGGGTTTTCGCAGATTCGCATGCCCGCACGTATCGTGGCGACTTGGATAAGCCGCCGTGGCCACCGACGCTGGTGGAGCAGTACCAGAATCTGACGGGCAAGACAGTGGCGGTCAAGCTCCTATCGGCCCGGGCGGAGGATGTGCGCCTGGGAGGGCTGTTCATGGGGGATGCCCAAGGTGGGATCGTTCCCGATGCCGTAGAAATCGAGATTGGCCAGGTGGGCAAGTTCTTTGGGCCGCCGTTACAGGATGTGGGGTTCCTCCCGCTTAATGATTACCTGCGGAAATCGGGATGGATGGAGAAGATACTCAAGGCGCGGCTGGCGCCCTGGACCAGGGACGGGGTGATTTTCGGCATTCCCCATGATGTACATCCGGTTACACTAACGTACCGGCAGGATCTATTCGCCCAGGCGGGGGTGGACATGGAGCAGCCACGTACCTGGGGCGAGTTCCAGGCGGCGTGTCTGAAGTTTCAAGAATATTGGAAGAACCATGGCCACCCGGACCGCCACGCGCTTCAGCTTTCCATCCTGGCATCGGATTATCTGACCATCATGCTCCTCCAGCGGCATATCAACGTCATTGCCAGCGATGGGCGGATACGTATTGCCGAGCCGAAGGTCGCCCAGACGTTGGCTTTTTATGCCCAACTGGTGACGGGGATGGGCAAGATCGCCGTGCAGTCGTCAGGGGAAGGGGCCTCGGCGATGGATATGAACAACGGGAACATTTGTGCCTTCATCACGCCGGATTGGCGGATTCATTATCTCAAGGAGGATACAGCGCACGATCCGGTGACCGGCCGGCCGATTCTGGAGGGGAAGATGCGGATGCGGCCACTGCCGATTTTTGAGGATGGAGATGCGCCAACCAGTACTTGGGGTGGCACCATGATCGGGATTCCCCGAGCCTGCCGGCAGCCTGATGAAGCCTGGAAACTGATCGAGTTCCTGTATCTCTCGCCTGAGGGTATCCGGGCTCGCCGTCAATACACCGACATACTTCCGCCTGTTACTGGCATGTGGAATGATGCTGAATACCAGCAGGCGGACCCATATTTCGGCGGGCAGTTCGTGGGTAGGCTTTTTGTGGAAATGGCGGGAAAGATCCCCGAGCGTTGTGTGAGGCCGGCGACGTCCATCGCCGGGGCGATACTGTCTCTGGTTCTCAACCGGGCGCGTTCGTATATCGAATTGCGCGGTTCGGAGGGTCTGGAAAGGCAATGCCAGGCGTGGCTGGAGGAGGGAGCGGCGGACCTCCAGAGACGCATCGAGCACAGCACCATAATTGTCGATGATTCGGCATTGACCGCTCTGGGTTGGCAGGGAGGTATTCCATGACCAGCCGGGGACTGTGGAAGTTTCAGTATCGCTTCGCGCCGTATCTGTTCGTGGCGCCATTTGTGGCGCTGTTCTGCGTCTTCATGCTTTACCCGCTGGGCAGGAGCATCCAACTCAGCCTTTACAAGACCGCCGGCCCGCACAGCCGGCAGTTTGTGGGGCTGGGCAATTATGCATTTTTCCTGAATGACATTATGTTCTGGGTGGCGGTGGCCAATACGACGGCCTTTACCATAGCTTTTCTGTGCCTGCAGATTCCGGCGTCGCTGGGGTTGGCGCTGCTGTTGAACAGTCGGATGGTGCGGTTCCGGAACTTCTTCCGGTTCGCATTCTTTTCCTCGCACCTGGTGGGGAACGTGTTTGTGGCGGTGATATTTCTGTTGCTGCTGGCGCCCCGGCACGGCCTGATAGCGCGGCTGTTAGGGGCCTTTTACCAGCCGTGGTCGGAGATCGATTTTCTGGGGCATCCGGTGTATGCGCGCATCGCGGTGGTGATCGCCAGTTTGTGGTTGTCGGTCGGCTGGGGCATGATTTTCTTCCTGGCGGCTCTCCAGAGCGTGGATCGCGAACTTTACGAGGCGGCCAACGTCGACGGCGCCGGGGGCTGGGCGCGGTTCTGGCATGTGACAATGCCGGGCATCCGGCCGGTGCTGATTTTTCTGGTGTTGGCGGGAATGATCGGGGCGTATCAGCTTTTCGAGTTGCCGTATGTTCTGTTCCAGGGTTCGGGGCCGGCCTGGGCCGGTCTGACGGTGGTCATGTACCTGTTTCAGAACGGATTTGAGATGGGGGACATCGGCGCGGCGTCGGCGATCGGCTGGATGCTGGTGGTTCTCATTCTCATTATCTCGCTGACGCAGTTGAAACTGACCAAGGTGTACAAGGAGGATGCGCGATGAGCCGTCGTCAAGTCCAAAGCGTGGCTGAGGTGGCGGCAGCCAGATCATGGCTACTGCATGGGATGCTGGTGATCCTGGCGGCGCTGACCCTCACGCCGTTCGTCTGGCTGTTGTGCGCGGCGTTCAAGCGGAACGAGGATTTTTTCACGTACATCTTTCTTCCCTGGCCGGATATGCACAAGGACGAGGCTTTTTTCAGCTACGTCGTGCGTGGCTGGCAGCAACTGCACACGCTGACGTGGGAGAACTTCCGGCTGCTGTTTGTCCGCCAGCCGTTCTTGCGCTGGATGGAGAACTCGATATTAGTGACTTCGCTGCACACGTCGATTGTGGTGGCGCTGAGCAGCCTGGGCGGGTTCGCGCTGGCCAAGTATCAATTTTGCGGCAAGAAAGTTTTGCAGCTTGTGATGCTGGCGACCATGATGCTGCCCAGCCAGGTGCTGCTGACCAGCGGTTGGGAGCTTATGTACAAGTTCCACTGGCTCAACTCGTATGCGGCGATCATCGTGCCCAGTGCGGTGAGCGTGTTCGGGATGTTCCTGTTCCGGCAGGCGATGAGCGCGGTGCCTGATGAATTGTTGGCGGCGGGGCGGGTGGATGGGTGCTCGGAACTGCGGCTGTGGTGGGAGGTGGCGCTGCCGATCGTGCGGCCGATGATCGGGGCGTTCACGCTTTTGAGTTTCATGAGCACGTGGAACAGTTTCCTGTGGCCGCAGATCGTGCTGGAGGATCCGGCCAAGTACACACTGCCCATCGGGATGGCGAACATGATCGGACTTCCGGAGTACGAGACGCCCTATGGGATGCTGATGGCCGGGACGCTGCTGAGCATTTTGCCGGTTATGGGGCTGTTTTTCGTGCTGCAGAGGGATTTCATTGCCGGGCTGACCAGTGGCGCCGTGAAGGGATGACGTGCCAGTTGGGCGGCGTTGGCCACCAAGGCCAAATGACTGGTGGAAATGACGGGGGAGGCTTGGCCCGGGAGGGGTTGGGTGGTGGAGGGAGTTTTGGGGCGGAGATAGAACATGACCCAGAGGCACAAGACGATCAGAGTCACGAGGATGGCGACGGCCCAAAGGTTGAGGTAGTGGGTAGAACGGGTTCCGGGGCCGAAAGGACGGCGGGAGACGGGTGCGGCGGAGCCGGTATGGCGGCGTTTGAGTTCGCGGCGCATGGCCTGTTGCACACGCTCCAGGGCTTGGGGGGAAAGCTCGGGGCGGCGGCGATCGAGTTCGCGAAGAAAGTAGGCGAGGTCGTCGTTTTCGGGTTCGTTGGGCCAACCTTCGGTCAGAGGGCTGGAAGCATCCACCGAATCGTCCCTTGCGGACAGGTTGTCGATCGGTTCGTCGGTCACGCTTGGGCTCCTTGCTGGTCCGGAGTGTATCCGGCTCCGGGGGCGCTGGTCATCAATTCGCGCAGTCGTTTGATGGCGCGATGCACGACCACGCCCACGTTGGCGGCGCTGAGGCCGGTGGCCTTGGCGATGTCGGTGTTGGGCATGGCCTGGAAAAACTTCATGTACACAAGCTGTTGCTGCTCGTCATTAAGCTGGTTCATGGCCAGGTGCAGGCGGATTTGCATCTCGTGGTCGGCGGCCTGTTCAGCGGGCGTGCCGCAGGGATCGATCCGGACGTCGACGGTGGCGTCGAGGGAAGCGGTGGGCCTGCGGTCGCGGTAGTAGCGGGCGACTTCATTGCGGACGATGCTCCAGAGCCATGCCGCCGGGGAACCGCGGCATTGGTCGATCTTGGCGACGACGTTGAGAAAGACGCGGGAGGTGATGTTTTCGGCGGTCTGGCGCTCGGCGACGCGGGCGAGCACGTAGCTGCCGACGCCTTTGGCATAGGTGTTGAAGAGGCGTTCGATGGCCAAACGCTGGACGTCGGTCAAAAGTGGCACTCCGTATGTGACGGCATGCAGCTGTGCCGTCGTAGCGTCATTATCATCACAGGATGCGCGGCCGGGGGTTACGTTACAGGGAACGATTGCAAAACCATATTATCGCCGCCATTTCGTCCCAGCAAACGCCGGACTCGGTTCGGATATGTCAGACTGCTGGGAAACTGGTCAAATGAAGGAGTTTGGCCTTGCAGGTTGAATAATAGGTTCGTATTATGGCGGCACATTGATCGTGTGCATGGAAGCAGTTCCTCACCATGGATGGTGAAACATGCCGAATGTCCCCAATACATCCCCGTCTTCGCGTGCCTTGGACAATTGTGCATTGGCGTCTGTGGCCGTGCCTCCCGATGCCGCCGCGGAGGTGACGGTCAGCATTGAACTGGGGAGGTCGTCGCTGGCGGCTGATGATGCGTTCAAGCTATCTGAAGGTTCGCTGGTGTCCCTGGACAAACAGGCGGACGAGGCGGTGGAGGTGTTTGCTGACGGTCGGCTGGTGGCCAGAGGGCAACTGATGGTGCTGGAAGGCAATTTCTGCGTGCGCGTAAGTGAGATCGTCGCCGGTGTGAAAGAGGAGGGGAATTAGAAGATGGGTTGGCGCGCTGAGCCACAATCACGCATTGGCCTGGTCGTGGCACTCACGGCCATCCTGACGTTGCTTACGGCCTCGGCGTTGCTTGCCCAGGGCGGTGCAGGAACCAAGCCTGCGGCGGCGGGGCCGTATGAGAATGTGCCGTTGGGACACGGTGGGGATGTTTCCGGCGGGGCTAAAATAGCCAATATGGGCGGGGATCGTCCATCACGTCAGGGCCAGGGTGGCGCGGGCAATGGTCTTAATATTGGCCAGCTTACGCTGGCATTGGCCTTTGTCATTTTGTTGATATTCGTTTTGCAGTGGGCCGGTCGGCGTCTGTTGGCGGGAGGCACTGTTTCGAAGTCTTCGCGGGCCATCAGGCTGGTGTCGCGCTCGGTCATTGCGCCCAGGCAGCAACTACTGTTGGTGCAGGTAGGCAGACGGTTGGTGCTGGTTGGCAACGGCGGTGGAACCATGCACCCCCTGTGTGAAATCCGCGATGCCGAGGAGATCGCCGAATTGCTGGGACAACTGAAACACGAACGTGGCGAATCGATGGCCGGGTCGGTCAGGAATCTTCTGGGCCGCCTGGGTACATCGCGCCAGACGGCGCCGGCGGACGATGTTGGCATCGGCAGCATGACGGATGACGCCGGCGAAGATGGATCTTCTGATATAGCGGTGACGGTGATGCGGCAGGAATTGACCGAGTCGATGGAAAAGGTCAAAAGCCTGGCGCAAGAGTTTCCACGACCGTGAGATAGACTTGAAGGACGCATGATGAGAATGGATGCTCACTTTGCGGTGGCCAGTGGTCGATGGCAACTGGCCAAGATTGGAGTCCGGCGATGCCGGAGATCGGTTCTGTCGACGTGGGGCCGCATGCTCCTGGCGAGCTCGGTTCTGTTCATAGGCGCAGCCCTGGCGCAGGCTCAGGGAATAATGCCTGCTACAGCACCATTGCAGGCCGGTGATAACCATGCTCCGGCCGCGGCCATCGACATTTCATCTCTGACCAACAGCCTGCCGCTGTCGGATTTGAGCAAGAAGGAGAATCTTGCGTCGGCGTTGCAGATCATCGTGGTGATGACGGTGCTGTCGTTGGCGCCGGCGATCCTGATCATGATGACCAGCTTCACGCGGATCATCATCGTGCTGTCGCTGCTGCGGCATGCCCTGGGTACGGCGTCGCTGCCGCCCAATCAGGTGCTGATCGGGCTGTCGCTGTTCATGACGGTTCTGATTATGGGTCCCACCTGGCAGCGGGTGAATAACGATGCCATTGGGCCATACATGGATGGCACACAGCCGGACCAGAAGGTGATGTGGCAGAAGGCCCAGCAGCCGGTGCGCGATTTCATGATCAACCAGATCGAGAAATCTGGGAACAGGGCGGATGTGTACCTGTTCACGGATTTCGCCCGTGAGAAGCCGCGGACCTACGCCGACGTTGGTACCATGACACTGGTTCCGGCCTTCATGCTCAGCGAACTGAAAACAGCCTTTCTCATGGGCTTCAAGATATATCTGCCTTTTCTCATTATAGATATGGTCATCTCCGCCGTGCTTATAAGCATGGGCATGATGATGTTGCCGCCGGTGTTGATATCCCTGCCGTTCAAGCTGCTTCTTTTTGTTCTTGTGGACGGTTGGCGCTTGATTACGCAGGGCTTGCTGGGTAGTTTCATGACCGGTTGAAAGGTATCGGTAGCCGGCCTTATGGATAAGGCGCGGCGGTCACGGGAAACTAAAGCCATTAAACCGCTTTTTCCCGATTTACAGTCGCGCCTTCTGAGCCCGGGCAAAGGCTTCGTGAGGCGGCACTCAAGGAAGGGTGCTTCGATGACACTCGATCAAGCCACAGATCTCATTCGTCACACACTGCTTTTGGCCCTGACCATTTCCGCGCCGGTGCTGTTGATCGGCCTGGTCGTGGGAATCATTGTCTCGGTGCTCCAGGCAGTGACCCAGATACAGGAGCACACGCTTTCGTTCGTGCCCAAGATCGCCGCCATGACTGGAGCAATGATCGTCGTGGCTCCATGGTGCGGCCACCGGCTTATGGTTTATGCCGCCCAGGTATTCTCGGGGCAAATGTGAAGGGAACGAGTCACGCGCATCATGGATAATCGCGTCCTGGAACAGCTTCCGACCTTCGTGCTCGTCTTCTTCCGTGTGGCGGGGCTGGCGCTAACGGCGCCGCTGTTGGGCAGCGCCATTCTGCCAAGGCAAATCAAAGTGCTGCTGGCCCTAATTCTGGCCCTGGGATTGACCCCCGGCGTTGCCGGACCCGTGGCGATGCCGCACAGCGCCTGGGAACTGTCTCTGGGCATCGGCGGAGAACTGGTTTTCGGCGCGGCGATGGGGCTGTGCCTCAATTTAGTGTTTATCGCCGTCGCTTGGGCTGGCCAGTTTGTTGGTCAGCAGCTTGGGCTGAACCTGGGCGAGGTCTTCGACCCGGCGACGGGTACGGGCGGATCAGTGGTGGGGGACCTGTATTTTCTGCTGGCCATGGTGGTCTTCCTGATCATTCGCGGACACCACTTGATGATCGCCGGCATCCGTGGCAGTTTCGACGCCTTGCCGTTGCTATCGGTGGGCATGAACAAGTCGGCGCTGGACCTGCTTTTGGGCCTGCTGACCGGTGCCACGGTGCTGGCGGTGCAACTGGCAGCGCCGATCTTCGTGACCATGCTGGTGGTGGATATGGCCATGGGTTTCATCGGCAAGACCATACCCCAGATCAACGTGCTGACGGCGGGCCTGTCCCTGAAGCCGGCCTTGGGCATTCTGGTGGTGGCCCTGGGCCTGGTGTTGAGCAGCGCCACGATCCGGAGCCAATTGACACAAGCGATGGGCGTGATTGGCGATGCCCTGCGGAATACCGGGCCGGTTGCGCTGTGACGTGTGGCCGGTGGATATAAGAGGATTTGTTGCGAGCGCTGTTATGGCTGAAGAATTTGCAGAAAAGACCGAAGCAGCAACTCCACGGCGGCGCCAGGAGGCCCGGCGGCAGGGGGCCGTTGCTCGTAGCGCTGACCTGACTTGCGCCCTGATGCTTGTGGGCACGCTGTGGTTGCTCAAGTGGTTCGGTCCTGGCATCCTCGGGGCTCTTAAATCCATGGTGGGCCAGATGCTTGGCGGTGAATCCCTGGCCATGGGCGCCGGGCCTATGCCACCAGCGTCCATGCATAGTCTTCAGGCCGTGGCTTGGTCGTTAGCGCCGTTGCTGGGCGGAACCGTGCTGCTGGCGGTGATCGCCAATATTGCCCAGGTTGGTCTGTTGCTGAGCACCGAACGGGTTGTCCCGAATTTCCAGGCGGTCAGTCCAATGCAGAACCTGGGTCGGATATTCGGTAGTGAACGCGGTCCGGTGAACCTGGCGTTCTCCCTGCTGAAACTCATCCTGGTATCGGCGATCGTTTATGGGGCTCTGCGTGACCGCCTGGCCACCGTAGTCGCCATCCCGCAGATGGGTTTCCAACGCATGTTCGGCCTGGGCGCGGGCATGGTGTTCGCCATCGGGATGCGCGTAGGCGTGGTGCTGCTGGTGCTGGCTGTGATTGACTATGCTTGGCAGCGCTTCCAATACGAGCGGAAGCTGAAGATGAGCAAGCAGGAGGTCAAGGACGAGCAACGACGGATGGAAGGCGATCCCAAAATGAAGCAACGGCGGAGGCAGATGGCTGGCCAACTGGTGGGAAGCCTCCGCAAACAGCCGGATAAACGGTGAACGATGAATGGTGAACACGCATTATACTTTGCAGGCCCTCGGATCTTTGGCCCTCGTCCCGTACATGGGGAGAGGGTAGGCGTGAGGGACGTCCCATTTCGGGACGATTGCCTTGGCGATGTTGCCCCTGCGCGGGAGTCCGCAGGTAGTGCCTTCGATACGCGACATCCGATACCAGACACCCGGCTTCCTACCCCCTAACCCATGCCTGTTATCCTAGCCAACCCGATCCTCAACGCGATTCACAAGCATCGCGCGCTTGTCTTTCCGCTGGCGTTCACGGGATTGCTGGTGGTCATCCTCGTGCCGCTACCGACGGTGGTGCTGGACTTCCTGCTCACCTGCAACATTACCCTGTCGATTATCGTGCTGGTGACGACCATCTACGTGCGCAGTCCTCTGGAATTCAGTGTGTTTCCTTCGCTGCTCCTGGCTTTGACCATGTTTCGACTGGTGCTCAATGCGGCGGCGACGCGGTTGGTTCTCACGGCCAGCGGCGATCCGGCGCACGCCATCCACGCCGCCGGGGAAGTCATACGCACCTTCGCCAGCTTCGTGACCGCCGGATCGCTGACGGTGGGCGTGGTAATCTTCATAATCATCGTGGTGATCCAGTTCGTGGTCATCACCAAGGGCGCTACGCGCATCGCCGAGGTCGCGGCGCGGTTTATGCTGGACTCGATGCCGGGCAAACAGATGGCTATCGACGCGGAACTGAGCGCTGGAAGCATCGAGGATGCCGAGGCGCGGCAGCGCCGCCGCGATCTCGCCGCCGAGGCGGACTTCTATGGCGCTATGGACGGCGCCAGCAAGTTCGTCCGTGGCGACGCCATCGCGGGAATCATCATTACCTGCGTGAACATTCTCGGTGGCCTGTACGTGGGGTTGGTGGAGCAACACGGGCAGTTGCTGGATTGTCTGCGGCTCTATACCAAACTGACCATAGGCGATGGGCTGGTGACCCAGCTTCCGGCGTTTGTGGTGTCGCTTTCGGCTGGCTTGATCGTCACGCGAAGCAGCGGCCAGTCCAGCCTTGGGGACGATGTGCTTGGCCAACTCTTCTCCAAACCCAAGGCGATGTTGATTACCAGCGGGTTTCTTTTCCTGCTGGCGCTGACCAGTTTGCCAAAAATTCCGCTTCTGATCCTAGGTCTTTTCTGCGCCGCCATGGCCCATATCCTGTCGCGCAATGCCCAGGCCGTTCAGCAGGCCGCCGTCAGCCGGAAGGAAGAGGCGATCAAGAATGAGCCGGAGAATGTCCAGAAGTTCCTGGATATGGACGCCTTGGAACTGGAGATCGGCTGCGGGCTGATCAAGCTGGCCGATGCCTCCAGGGGCGGGGATCTCATGGAGAGGATTGCCAATATCCGCCGTCAAATCGCCACCGAATTGGGGATAATCGTGCCGCCTGTCCGCATCCACGATAGCCCGGAGCTTTCGGCCAATGACTACCTCATAAAAATCCGCGGACAGACGGTTGGTAAAGGGGTGACCTATCCCGAACAGTTCCTGGCCATGGATAACGGAGCCATTAGGGGCGAACTTCTGGGCGCGACGGCGACGACCGACCCGACTTTCGGGTTGCCAGCTTACTGGATCACCCAGCCGCAGCGTAAGCAGGCCGAGAGTTTCAACTTCACCATCGTTGATGCGGCGAAAGTGCTGGAGACGCATTTGGCGGAACTGGTCAAGGCCCACGCTCATGAGCTTCTGACGCGGCAGGAAGTCAAGAACCTCCTGGACAACCTCAAGGCGCGTGTCCCTGCGGTGGTGGAAGAAGTTGTCCCTGCCCAGATCAAGCCCGGCGAATTACAGAAAGTCCTTCAGAATCTATTACGTGAGCGCGTGCCGGTGCGCGATCTGGAAACCATCCTGGAAACGCTGGGCGATTTTGCCGGCCGCATCAGGGATATGGATATGCTTACCGAGCACGTCCGTGTCGCCTTGAGGAGGACGATCTGCAAGCAATACGTGGACGGGCAGGACCGTCTCTGGTGCCTGACGCTTGATCCGTGTCTGGAGGAGCTGATCAGTACTCACATCGAGCACGGCGTGCAGGACGTCCGTAACACCTTGTCGGCGCAGCAGGTCCAGCGGATTGCCGGGCGTATCGCGGTCATGACCGCGGAACTGGCTCAGGCTGGCCGGCGGCCAGCGGTGCTGTGCGGCGACAATGTTCGCCGGATACTGCGGCGAATGATCGAGAACACCCTGCCCAGCGTGGCGGTGCTATCCTACAACGAAATCGCCCCCGAGATCACAGTGGAGGCCGTAATGGTTGGGATGGATGAATCGCCGTCAGCCGGCGCCGGTCAAAGCCGGGTGGGGCCAGATGGGCAGCCGGCATTGCAGCCGGCAGCCTTGGAGTGAAGTTAACTCTCCCCGCCCTGGCGGCGGGGCGATGGGAAGCGGAGTTTATGAATTTACAAACCTTTTCAGCAGGCACTATGGCCCAGGCTCTGGCCGAGGCGCAGCATGCCCTGGGCGGCAATGCGGTGATCCTGCCCGCGCGAACTTATCAGCGGTGCCGTTGGCTGGGGCTGCGCCGCGTGGAGGTAGTGGAGATCACCGCCGGTACGGGGCTGAGTATTCCGCCGCGCAATTCCCCGCATTTCCGCCCGATGGACGAGGCGGTACACGTTGGTATTGTGCTGAATGTGACCAGGAAGACGGACAAGGCATTATCATATGTTACCACCGGTCAGGACGTGCCCAACGACGTAGAGGTGGGCAGTGGACGGTGGTTGGCGCAACTAATCCTCGGGGGCGGTGTAGAATGACCATCGTCATGGATCAGGCCTCGCAATTGCGCTCGCCGGCGCGCCAACGGCCACGCGCCTCGGTTATAGCCATCACCAGCGGCAAGGGTGGCGTGGGCAAGAGTAATATAGCTGTCAACCTCGCTATACAGTTGAGCGCCGTCGGCCGGGACGTGGTGCTGCTCGACGCCGACCTAGGATTGGCCAACGTCGATGTCCTGTGCAACATGGACCTGCCCTGCAATCTGTCGCATGTGATTGCGCAAAAGAAGGATCTCAAGCAGGTCATGTTCAAGGCCCCCGGCGGCTTTCGCTTGATTGGCGGGGCTTCGGGCTTGGCCCGCATGGCGGATCTGTGCGATTTCGACCGCAAACGCCTCATTGACGCCCTGGGAGAACTGGAAGATAGCGCCGATGTCATTCTGATCGACACCGGCGCCGGCATCAACCCCAACGTGCTGGCGTTCACCAGGGCAGCCGACCACGTTCTGGTGGTGACCACGCCGGAGCCGACGGCGATCACCGATGCCTATGCGGCAATCAAGGTCATCAGCCGGGACGGCCAGCCTCGGCGTTTGAGCCTGTTGGTCAACCAGGTTCTCAGCGCCCGCGAGGCGAGCTTGGTGCAAGATAGGATTAGCGGCGTCGCCAGACAATTCCTGGGCCTTAACGTTCTGGATGCCGGGTATGTTATGAACGACATGGAGGTTGGCAACGCGGTACGCAGACGGACACCGTTCATTCTTGGCGCGCCGCGCTGTCCGGCCAGCCGGTGTATTGTGCAATTGGCCATGAGGTTGCAGCATAATGACATTGTGGTGGTGGCTGGTCCGAACGGTGGCTTTTTCGGCCGGATGAGTCAGTGGTTCCGGCGGTGAAAGGCGCAAAGAATGTGTGAAGAAAGCGGTTTTCGCCAAGAATAGAGGATATTTCCGTGAATCCGCCGGTGAAAATCGAGCCGAACGACCGATAAATAGAAGTGTGCCGGTGCGTTTCGGACAATGCGCGCCGCCATTTCGCACTGTTTTGCAGATGGATTTAGGACGAGCAGGACCCGAAGGATCGGGAGGATCTATGCCGAAAGCCGCCAAGCGCGATATTCGCGATCTTTGGGCCGACTATAAAAAGAGTCGGTCGGAGCCATTGCGGAACATGCTTATGGAGAACTACCTTCATCTGGTGCGCTACAACGCCGAGCGCATTCATGTGAAGCTGCCTGACGAGGTGGAACTGGACGATCTGATGTCCGCCGGGGTGTTTGGGCTGATGGATGCGATCGCAGCGTTTGACGTCGAGAGGGGCGTGAAATTTGAAACCTATTGCGCCCCGCGAATCAGGGGCGCCATTCTGGATGAATTGCGTTCCATGGACTGGGTGCCGCGGTTGGTGAGGTCGCGGGCCCACAAACTCGACGCGGCGAGTCGACAGCTTGAGGTGGAAATGGGGCGTTGTCCGACCAACGAGGAAATCGCCCGCCGTCTGCATGTGTCGATGGAGGAGTTCGATAAGATGAACAAAGATGCCAGCGCCGTGGGGTTGGTGTCGCTGAGCCGCAAGTGGTTTGAGACCGACAGCAACAAGGACGTGCGCGAGATCGACGTTCTGGAGGACAAGCGCGGCTCTAATCCGGTGCGCGAAATTCAGCGCAAGGATCTTAAGGAACTAGTAACCAAGGGCCTGAGCCGCGCCGAGCGGTTGATCATCATTCTCTATTATTTCGAAGAGATGACCATGAAGGAGATTGGCACCACGTTGGATCTTTCCGAGTCGCGCGTCAGCCAGATGCACAGTTCTATCCTGGCCCGCCTTAAGGCTCAGATGGCTGACCGCCGCAAGGAGTTCCAGCAGGTGAGCGCCGTCGGCTGAATGTCAACGGAATGCTGAATGGCCGAGTGTTGAAGGGGGCTCGGCGCCAATTTCCGTTATTCCGATGAGTATTTTGCGGCAAGCGGTGGGGCGTATTCCACAATTGGTTCAGTGAAGAAATTGTCGTATGATCACGGCGCCGACATTCCGTTGGCTGTCAAGTTGGCACTGAATCGCGTTATGGTTCACCAAGATGTTCAGTACGTCAGAAGTTGGGTTGCCCGGATCAGCAACCCCGGTGGTTAGTAGCCATGATTATTGTGCGTTCGGTCAAGCGGCGGTTATTGTTTCTCGTAACCATGGCGGGCTTTCTAGTCCTGTGGCAATCACCGGCTCTTGCCGGCGACTGGCCAATGTGGGGCGGCCGTCCGGACCGCAATATGGCGTGCCCCGAGGCCAATCTTCCCAACGGCTTCGATCCAGGTTTGCCCCAGACAGGTCCGCTTGCGGTCAACGGAAAGATCAAGTGGTCGGTTCCACTGGGCAGTGAAACTTACGGCACTCCGACCATCGCCGGTGGCAAGGTATTCATCGGTACCAACAACGGTGCGCCACGCGACGAGCGTTACCGCAGCGATGCCGGCATCCTGCTGTGCCTGGATGAAGCCGATGGCAAACTGCTCTGGCAGTTGGCCTCTCGCCCGGCCATGCTTAGCGGCCAGCCCCTGGGCCTGAGTTCCTCGGCGATCGTCGAGGGCAATCATTTGTACGTTATTGGCCCGGCGGCGGAGGCGTTTTGTCTTAACATAAATGGCCTGGCCGATGCTTCCGCCAGCCCCTGCGCCGATGAGCTGAAATATCTGTCCCGGGTGGCCCAGGGCAAGGCCAAGCCTCCGGTCCATCCTGCGACGACCACCACTGCTCCATCGCCGCCGCCATCGCTGTTCAGCGTCGGTCCACTCGATGCTAATATCATATGGCGCTACGACATGGTGGCGGAACTCAAGGTCTTTCCCCACGACACCGCCCACAATTCGCCGCTGATCTACGGCGACATTGTCTTTGTTGGAACATCCAACGGAGTGAACAGTCCGGCCGAGAGAAAACCGGCCTCCACCGTGCCCAGCCTTATCGCCCTGGACCAGAAGACCGGAAAATTGCTGGCCGCCGATGATCAGTGCATCGGCCGGCGGATGTTCCACGGCGGTTGGTGCTCGCCGACCTTGGGCAAGGTCAACGGCCTGGATGTAATCTTTTTCGGAGGAGCGGACGGTGTTCTTTACGCCTTCGATGCCCGAGTGTCGCAAGCCGCGCCTTCCACCCAGCCGGGAATTATGGGCATCCCGGCGCTTAAGAATCTTTGGAGTTTTGACTGCAACCCACCGGAATACCGCCAACGGGACGGACAGCCGCTCAAGTACGCCGCCAAGGGCGATGGTCCCTGCGAGGTCATCGCCACACCGGTGTTTTACAGCGGGCGGGTCTACGTCGCCATCGGTCAGGATCCTCAGCACGGCCTGGGCAAGGGATGCCTGTGGTGCCTGGATCCCGCCCGGCTCGATGACCAGGGCCGGCCGACAGTTATCTGGTCCGACAAACAGATTCCCCGGTCGGTCTCGACGGTGTCCATCGCTGACGGCCTTGTCTACATAGGCGATCGGGCCGGTAACGTGGACTGCCTGGAGGCCGATACCGGCAAGCTTATCTGGGCCCAGGATATTAAAAGCGAAATATGGGGTTCGACTCTGGTAGCCGACGGCAAGGTCTACGTCGGCACGAAGAAAGGCGTGTTATGGATTCTAGCCTCCGGTCGCCAGGCCTTGGTGATCAACAAGATCGACCTGCACAGCAGTATATGTTCGACGCCGGTGGCCGCCAACGGCGTGCTCTACATCGCGACGGCACGCACCCTTTATGCCATACAGATGGACGGCAAGTAGGGTACGCTCCGAGTGCTACGGTCGCTAAACGATGACCAGAAAGGCAATCGCAAAATGAGACTGGCAAGCTACAATATTCTTGACGGTGGCGAAGGCCGTGCCGACCCTCTGACGGAAGTCCTGATCGCCCAGCGGGCCGATATCATCGTGCTGGTGGAGGCCGACGATGCGGCGGTGCTTGAGCGCATCGCCGGGCGGATGGAGATGGATTTTGTCCATGGCCAGGGCCAGAAGAGCAGCGCTGCAATTCTCAGTCGCTGGCCTATTCGCGATTCCATCAATCACGCCCCACTGCGCAAGAACATCTCCAAAAGCCTTCTGGAAGCCACTATCGCCCAGCCATCGGGCCCTCAGTGGATTGTTGGCGCTGTTCATCTGCATGCCCGAGCCACCGCAGAAGATGAAGATACACGGCTGACGGAATTGGCCGACGTGATGGATGTTTTTGCAAGCCGGCGCCGCGATAGCCTGCCGCATCTCCTGGCCGGGGATTTTAACGCCAACGCGCCGATCCAGCGTATTGATCCCGCCAGATGCAAAGAGGCCACGCGGAGGGCGTGGGAAGCCAACGTCGGCAAGATTCCCCGCCGGGTTGTTCAGAAGCTTCTGGATGCCGGTTATCTCGATTCCCTCCAGGTGTCTCGTGGCGAGGCTGCCGGCGATTTGGGGACTTTTTCGACGCAATGTCCCGGCCAGCGGGTAGACTACATCTTCACCTACGGCGTGGCGCCGGCGCGGATCACTGCCGCATGGGTAGAGCGCGACCGCCTGGCCCAATTCGCCAGTGATCACTATCCCGTTGGCGTGGAGATACAGCCAGACTGAACCGAACCGGCCTGGCCGCGTAGGATTGACGTTGTTTCCAGACCTTATCTTGGAACTCTGTACTCGGAGTTCCAAGATAAACGCCTCGCCCAGGAGCTGAGTTTGAGTTGGCGTGGTATCACCGATCATCTGAAGCATTCCCCGGCGGCAATGCGCCTGGCCGATTTTCTTGGTCGGGGCAGGGGCCGGCTGCGCTGGTTCGATTCCCTGCATGCCCCGGCCAAACCGCCCCTGCCGGACCTGTCCGGCTGGCGTCGGGGGAATCTGGCTACCATCCTCATCGGCCACTCCACCGTCCTTCTTCGCATCGGCGGCATGACCATTCTCACCGATCCGGTTTTTAGCAATCGCATCGGCGTGGGCATGGGTCTATTCACCGGCGGCCCGCGGCGGATGATCGCTCCGGCGCTGTCCCTGCGCCAGTTGCCGCCGATTGATCTGATTATCGTGTCCCACGCCCATTTTGATCACCTGGACCGCCCAACATTGGCCCGCCTCCCTCACAGTGCGCCGGTTATCACTGCGCCGCATAATCGCGATTTGATCGCCGATCTGGGTTTCCGCCAAATCGTCGAGTTGCCCTGGGGCCATTCGGTGCGCATCGGCGATCTGAACGTGACCGCCCAGGAAGCCAAACACTGGGGCGCCCGGACATTCTTCGATCATCACCGCGGTTTTGCGGCGTTCCTATTGGAAGGCGGCCAGCGTCGAGTACTTTACGGAGGCGACACGGCTTACCATGAATCGTTCAAGGCCATCGGCAAAGTTGACATGGCGATCCTGGGCATCAGCGCCTACGACCCATACATCCAAGCCCATGCCACCCCAGAACAAGCCTGGGCCATGGCCAATCATGTTAAGGCCGACCACATCCTGCCCATGCACCACAGCACCTTCCGCCTCAGTCACGAGCCGATGCGCCAGCCCATGGAGCGGATGCTAAAAGTCGCTGGTCGTGCCGCTGACCGGATCGTGATTTGCGAAGTAGGGGCCCAGTGGAACGGGAACTGACTTTGCGGCACTCGATGGAGATCATGGTGCGGAGGGCAGAACGTCTAGTTGGTTGGCAAGATACCGGGTGAGACGTTGGGCGTCGCGATCTAAGTAGGCAAAACGCGCTTCGAGGACGCGCTGCCCGGTCGGTTCGGCGACACTGGCGAAAAAATCGATCGATGGCAGAGTTGGGAGTTGGGCAATGGCCGATGAATCCTGGCGTTGGGGTGCGTTGGCGGCCAGCGGCCGGGGGCGCCAGTGCAGAGTGGCGAAGAGGCCGACGGCCAGAAGGATGGCCGCGGCGGCAGCCAGAGGCGCGATAAAACGTCGGTTGGGTATTATTTGTGGCGTTGACGCCGAGATGGCGGTGATCTTACGCATGATGCGCGCATGCAGGAGAGGCGAGAAGGCCGGCCACGTCATAGAGGCTTCGCGTTTGAGGCGGAAGGCCATGGCATCATCGTCGAAGTTATCATTCAATGGTTCCATGATTTACCTCGTGGCTGCGGCTGCAGGTGCATAAACCGCCGACGGATATTCTTGTTGATCGGCCAGATGGCCGGCCAGCTTGCGGCGGGAGCGATGCAGATTAGTTTTGACCCAGGCGGTGCCGCGGCCCAGCACAGCGCCAATCTGCTCTACGGGCATCCCCTGGCCATAATGTAGCCACAGGACGCTGAAGTGTTCGTCGGCCAGGAGTCGCCGTGCGGTTCCCCAAATTTTCTGAACTGATTCCGCCCGTTCCATTGGCCGGCCGGGCGATTCGGTGGTGTTGCAGGCGGCATCCGCCGGCAGTTGATGCCAACGCAAGGAGTGCCGGCGTGCTGCGCTGACCGCCAGGCGATAGGCCAAGGTAAAAAGCCAGGTTCGGAAGGGCCTGGCGTCATCGTAGCGATCCAGGGAACGGTAGGCCCGCATGAAGGCCTCCTGGAGGATATCTTCCGCAGCGCCTGGATGTGGCGAACGGCGCCGCAGAAAACTCAGCAGCGGAACCTGGTAGCGGCGTACCAAGGCCTCGAAGGCTGGCAGGGAGCCGCTCCTGGCCCGGATGGCGAGTTCCTCATCGGTGGACATCTCGCCCGGGTTTGTGGCGGAGGTCGAGCGGTCGGACGGTGTGTCGGTGGAGCGGAACAAACGGGGTTCTACTTTCCGGGAACGGAAGTGGGTGTGCGAGCCGGCGGTTTGGCGACGGCGTCGACAAGACCGCTGATCATGTCCAGCGGGACCGACCAATCCACGATCACGGATTTGCCGTCCGTCTTGGAATTCAGGGTGGCCAGGGCGGAGGCGGCCATCTTGAGTTTGGGGTCGGCATTCTCGCCATTGGCGGTCAGGGTCAGGATGGCTCTGACTCCTTCCAGGCTGGTGCGCATCTGTTCGGCGGCCTCGGGTGTCGCGGCGGTCACGCCGCCGTGAAGGACAAACTTGTCGGCTTGTTCGGATATGGCGGCCCAGAAGCTTGTGGCTTGCTGGATGATGGGATTAGGGGGCTGGATCAGGGTGGCCAGGTCGCCGGCGGCGACGTAAACCAGGATGCCGGGTTTGGCTCCAGCGGCCAATGCGGAATCCGGTTTGACAGATGGCGCCTTGCCATCGAGGGCGTCGAGTATACCCTGAATGTTTTTGCTGGAATGGGCTATGATGGTCAGCCGGCCTGGGGCAAAGGTCCCGTATAGCTGCTTTCCGTGGTCCTTCCAGTGATGAATAGTGTAATCGCGGTATTCCTCAACGGTGTAGTCGGGGTTGTTCTTGAGGAGATTGAGAAGGCGTTCCTGGTCAACGTCGGCATGGGCGATAATGACGCCGGCTTCCTCGTCGGCGGCCAAGCCGTAGATGGTCACATCATGCACGCTCTGGGGAAACTGGATGCCTGTCAACTGCTCGATCTGACCGATACTCTTCTGGAAGGCAACTTGGTTCTCCAGTTTCTTGTCGATTATGTTCCAGGTTTTGGTGTCGCGTGCCGCATCCACGTTCACGTGGAGCAGCCACTTGGCGTCCACCGGCACCCGACGCGGATCGAACGCATCGGCCCGCGTTACGGCATTAACGCCGAAAAGAGCCGCCATTGTCATTGCCGCAGTAAACCAGCGCATAATTAATCTCCATGTATTGCAAGTTACTGGCCTGACACGTCTCACCGGCATATACGCGGCGGAATCGTGGTGGGTTACAGATTAATTTTTCGCCGGTTGTACTGCCAAGGCGACGATGGTATCAAAAAACAAGGAATGAACCGGCATGATTAGGCGAAGATTATGGGTGCGAAAAAAGCCGGCTGATGGAAGCTGAGTGTTCCACCAATCGAGGCCCAACTCGCCCAGTGGGGGTGCGAGCACTTATCGGCGCACTTAAAGAGGTTTCCGAGCCATTGGGTTCCACTCACTGGGCGCACGGGGCCTACGTAGTACTCGAACAGGTCGAAGGGGATGGCCAGTTGCACGAACCATTCGATGGGGCCGGGGATTTCTTCCTCAATACGTTGCGGCAGCGAATGGAGAATCTGTACGCGCGAGCCGAGCTCGAGGGGAATTCTGGCGAATTTGGCGAAGCCGCCGGGGACACGGCGGGCATCTTCGATGTAAGAGCAGTGCAGCGAGCCGCCGCAACTAGTCTCAAAATTAATGTAACCGCCATGGGGTGGGGCGGCATCGGCCTTGGGGCGCAGGAAGACCTCGACGCAACTGTCGAAGCAGACCATGGCCTGGTAGCCGATGTGGGCGGCGCGGACGTAGCGGTCCTGCACCTGGAAGCGCACGAACAATTCGTCTGGTCCGTAGAGCATGCGTGCCCGTACGTCGGGGCGATGATCTGTGCCCTCGGGATCGAATATGCCAATCCGCAGCTCGTTGGCGGCGGCCCAAAACGGGTCGGTCCAGTGCGTGGGGCGGGCGGATACCGGCAGGGGGAGGATAGTGTATTGGGGCATGGGGGATTATTGTAACCGGGGAGAAGGCACCAGACGAGGGGTGTTATGCCAAGGAACTTTCGGCATTGTCCATTACAAAAACATGCACGTATAAGTTAAGTAAGGACGTGGGGCTCCATATTTCTGTACTTTAGGCATACTATCATCTATAAAAATCAGTGGATTTTGGATTTGCGCACAAACTTTTCCATAATCGGCGCATCTATGTTCGTAGAAGCACACAGTAAGAAGTGCATGTGCATACGGAGTTGCGGTATGAAAACCTTTCGCTTGAGCATCATGGGGGTGGCTTTGCTGGTCATCTTTCCGGCATTTGCCAAGGCCCAGATTAGTTCTAATGGCGCTGGGCTGGCCTATGCCCCGACCATTGATACTGTTATGTCCGGCGTATTGCTTGACGTGCAGGCCACAGTCTCGGCGGATCGTAAATACGTGACCTTAACCATGCGGCCTCAGATGTCGCAATTGCTGGATATGAAACAATTTAGCTATGGCGGCACTACCGGACCCACCACTGGCACAAGCGGTAGCGGCGTCAACGGAGGCCTGATCGGCGTGGGCGGTAACACTGTGACTGCGATGGCGGCCACCGGGCATTACGGCGGTGTCAATCCACCGGCCACCTTGGGCACGGGATCTGGTGCGGTACTCACCCAGAGAGGTATGACGCAAATCCTGTCTGGAAAATAAGATAATTTCAGACACTGCTTGCACTGTCCACGACGATAGCAATTCTTACTATCTCTGCTTGATGTCCCGCGGCGAGCGACAATGCTCGAATCAACGCAGAGGATCGACCGGCCTGTGTAAGAGCAACACGGTTTCAACGGGGTGAACATTGGGATTATGGAGGAGGCGACGGAGTAAATCCGACCGGTTCTGATGTCCGATCTCGATCTGCGGCTTTCCATTCAACGAGCATGGTGACATAGAAGTATAAGACGATGGAATGGAACAGCCAAAATTATGACCATACCCACGCCTGCACAAATCCTGACCCCGACTCCCAATTCAACTTTACCGCGTTCTCCTGGGGATGATGGCGATCTGGAGGCGGTTGCCAACCTCAAGGCGGCGCATGCCGCCATCAAGTCCGAACTGGCCAAGGTGATCGTGGGCCAGGATGCCGTGATCGATCAGATACTGATCGCTATCTTCACGCGTAGCCATGCCCTGCTGGTGGGAGTGCCGGGGTTGGCCAAGACGCTTATGATTTCCACGCTGTCGCAGACGCTTCACCTGGGTTTCAAACGCATCCAGTTCACGCCGGACCTGATGCCGTCTGATATCACCGGGACCGAGGTCATCTACCAGGATCAGACCACCGGGGAGCGGCAGTTCAAGTTCCTCAAGGGCCCGATCTTCGCGAACATCATTCTCGCCGACGAAATCAACCGCACACCCCCCAAGACCCAGGCTGCCATGCTTGAGGCCATGCAGGAGCGGCGTATCAGCCAGGGCGGCGTGGATCACAAACTGCCAGATCCGTTCTTCGTGCTGGCCACGCAAAACCCCGTCGAGCAGGAAGGTACCTATCCGCTTCCCGAAGCCCAGCTAGACCGGTTCCTGTTCATGATCAACGTAGACTATCCCAGCGCCGCCGAGGAGCGGGCCATCATGCGCATGGGCACCGGCGCCCAGATCCACAAGCCCGCCCCGGTGCTCAGTGCCGAAGACATCCTCAACCTTCAGAACACAGTTCGGCGTATGCCGGTCAGCGAACACGTGCTGTCCTACGCCCAGCGACTGGTGGCCTGTACGCGTCCCAAGACTCCCGAGGCGCTGGATTTCTGCAAGAAATGGCTCGTCTGGGGCGCCGGTCCCCGCGCCAGCATGAATCTGATCGTCGCTGCCAAGGCCTGCGCCATCCTCCGCGGCCAGTTCCACGTCAGCGTCGAGGATGTGGTTGCGGTGGCCCTGCCCATATTTAGGCATCGCATCATTCCCAATTTCGCGGCCCAGAGCGAAGGCGTCACTTCCGACGACATCACGCGCAGAATTCTGGCCACTATCCCGCGGAACCAGAGATTGGAAGAAGGCGCACCAACGATGGTTGCGGTCGGGCACTCGTCAGTTCCGGTTCCGCCGCCGGCCCCGATCCCGCCCACGCTGGCGGTCCCCGGTCAGCGGCCGGCTCCGGTTCCCATGCCCGTCCCGGGATCAATTCCCAGGTAGCCTTCATGCCTGCGAGGCTCCGGAAAAAAGATGGCCAAGGAATCCGTAAATCTCTTAAATGCCGTCGCTATCCAGCACGCTGAGGCCCTGGGGCTCCAGGCCCGCCACATCGTCGAAGGATTCATGGCCGGAGAGCACAAGTCGCCGTTTCGCGGCTTCTCCATTGAGTTTACTCAGCATCGGGAGTATGTAGCCGGCGACGACATACGCCATCTGGATTGGAAAGTGCTGGGCAGGTCCGACCGCTACTACCTCAAGCAGTACGAGCAGGAGACCAACTACGTCGCCAACATTCTCCTGGACGGCAGTGAATCGATGAAATACGGTTCAGGATTGCGCGGCAAGGTGGCGGGGACCAAGGGGGCTGCGACGGCCGGGATAAGCAAATTCGATTATGGCAAGACGATGGCGGCCTGTCTGTGCTATCTGATTATGCGTCAGCGTGACGCCGTGGCCATGGGGCTTTTCGATACCGAGCTCAGGGCCCACATGCCCCGGACCGGAAATCTGGCGAACATGCACGGGATAATGCGCATGCTTTGCGACTTTGATCCCACCCAGGCCACCGGCATCGCCGCTGTCCTGCATGCTATGGCCGGGCAGATCAAGCGTAAGGGCTTGGTCATAATCATCAGCGATTTGTTCGACGATGAGGAAAAGATCCTGGCGGGCATCCAACACCTGCGCTTCATCGGGCAGGAGGTGATCGTGTTTCACACGATGGATCCGTTCGAGTTGGAGTTTCCCTTCGGCGGGGTCGTGGAGTTCCAGGGACTGGAGGCCCTGTCCAGGCTGATGACGCGCCCGCGGGAGATTCGCAAGAGCTACCTGCGCGAGTTGGAGGCCTTCAAGACGCGGCTGCGCCAGGGGTGTGAGCGTCATAATACGCACTACGTCCTGGTGAATACCTCCCGCCCACTGGAGGAAGTCCTCGGCGGTTACCTGGCGTTCCGCCTGCGAACGACCACCCGATGAAATCTGCGTTTTTAGACGATGGGCCGCTACCATGACGCTGCTCAATCCACTGCTGCTGTACTTTGGTCTGGTATCGATTTCCGTGCCGATCATCATCCACTTGCTCAACCGCCGCCGGTTCGAGCGGGTGGTCTGGGCCGCCATGCGTTTTGTGCAACTGGCGGTGCAGCAGAACCAGCGGCGCATCCAGGTCCAGGACATGCTCCTGCTCCTCCTGCGCTGTCTCATGCTGCTGGTGCTGGCCATGGCCTTGAGCCGCATTGCCTGCCGCTCCGGGGCGTCCGCCGGGCTGCTGGGGCAGTCCAGCGTCAGCGCTGTATTTGTTCTGGACAATTCCTATTCCATGAGTTGCACTGACGGGGTGCGCTCCCGTTTCGATCAGGCCAAGGATGCCATCGTCCAGGTCATCCCCACGCTTCCTTCCGGCTCTTCGGCGGCGGTGATACTCGCTTCGGACATAGCCAATGCGGTTATCCCCGAGCCCACCAGCGACCTGAATCTGGTTCGCCGGGTTGTCCACGAAGCCCGGCTTTCGGACCGTGGCACCAACCTGTTCGTTTCTCTGCGCGCGGCGGTGGAAATCCTCAAGGGCCGGGCAGCAGCGGGCAGAGAAATCTATCTCTTTACCGATGGCCAGAACTGCGCCTGGAAGCAACTGGACGAGTGCCGGGCTCTGCTGGAACAGGCCCGGACCGATCCGGCCCTCCTGGTTCGTGTCCACCTGGTCTTCGTCGGAGCCCACGAGGACCAGAACCTGGGTGTTTCGGCTTTGCGGTCGGCCTCCGGGATGGCAGCCGTGAACTGGCCCCTGCGCTACGAGGTGGAAGTCACCAATTACGGCAAGGAAGATGCCCACGATGTGCCCGTTAGCCTCAAAGTGGACGATGAGGCTGCCTCCGATCAGACCATCATCGACACTCTGCCGGCCAACTCCGCCAAAACCGTCGCGCTTTTTGCTAAACTGCACAGCGATGGGTTTCACAGCGTGACCGCTTCGATTCCCGCCGACCATCTTCCCGCCGACGATCAACGCACCATCGTCGTGCGCGGCATCAACCAGGTGCGTATACTGCTGGTTTCCGGCGAAACCAATCAGAGCCCGCGCGACTGGTCTACTTTCTTTCTCAAACACATCCTCCAGCCGGTGCCATTGGCTGAGCAGGATCAGTACTGGATCAAGGTCACGACCATAAGCCCGGCGGAACTGGAAGACCAAAAGTTCGACAGTTTTGACTGCGTTATAATGGCCGACGTCGCCGATTTCACCGTGCCCACGTTGGATAGCCTGGCGGCGTATCTGACCCGGGGCGGGGGCCTGATGATCTTCCCGGGCGCTCACACGCAGCCTAATTTCTACAACGCGCTACTGCTGAATACTTACCATTTTCTTCCGGCTTCCCTGGGCGAGGTGCACGGAGACGCTTCCAAGAACGATGTGTTCTTCAGTCTCCAGAACAAAAATTTCGAGCATCCCATAGCCTCGATCTGGTTTGATGCGGCGGCTGGATCGCCGGCCGCGGCGCATTTCTACCGAGCCTTTACGCTCATCCCGGCCCAGGATGCCCTCAAGCCTTCCGACAAACTCAAGACCGACAAGGCTTTGGCCTATGCGGCTCGGGCGGGGGCGCCCCGCGTGGTCTTGCGCTACGGTAAAGGCACCGGTGACGCTTCGATGGACAACCGGCCGGCCGTAATGGAACGGACCTGGGGCCAGGGGCGGGTCATACTTTTCAGCAGCAGCGCCGACAGCCGCTGGACCGATCTGCCAGCCCGCCCTGGTGTCTTTGCTCCACTGGTATACCGCAGCATCGGCGCCATCGTGGCCCGGCAGGATGAAGCCTTGAACATCCGCGTCGGCGAGAAATTCATCTACCATCCCGATGTCAGCCTTTTGGACAAGTATGTGCTGATTTCCAAGCCTCCTTTGCGGCAGGCCTACGACTTCAAGGATGCTGCCGCCAAGAATCCAGCGCCGGACAGCCGCAAGATTGACTTGTCCAAGGAAGGTGATGCCCCGGTTTTCATCTACGACCAGACTGACCAAGCCGGCGTGTATACCTGCAAACTTCCCGATACCTCGGCTCCGATCCTGTTCGCCGCCCAGCCCGATTCCGACGAATCCAGCCTCGAGGATATTGGTGTTTTGCAACTCGAGGTTCTCGGCCGCGTGGCCGATGTCGTTAAGTGGTCTCCAGGCATGTCTATGGAGGACAAGATCGAGAAGGAACGGACCGGCGCGGAGCTGTGGCTTCCCCTGGCGGTATTGGCCCTGTTCCTGGCCCTGACGGAAACAGCCATGGCTGATTGGTTCAGCCGGTCCAAATGAAAGTGAAGTCCAGAGTTTTGCCATGAACCTTTTGCCCCGACTTTTGGATATCAAGGTCGACTCGCAGTTGCGTGCCGCGCACTACGAGTTGGCGTTCCGCGGCGGTATCCGGCCGGGGTGGGTGGTGCTGTGCGCACTGGTCCTGGGGATCCTGGTGGTGTGGCGCTACCGCCGCTCCGCCCCACATCTGTCGCCTTTCATGCGCTATTTCATGGCTGGCCTGCGGACCCTGTTCCTGGCCTTGGTCATCATCCTGTTCCTGCGGCCGGTTCTGGCCGTAACCATCGAACGCGGCATCCGCCGGACCGTGGTCTTCCTCTGCGACGCCACCCGGAGCATGCGCATCGAGGACCCGCGCACCGAACTCGATGATCTGAAACGCGCTGCCATTGCCATGGGCGCACTCGATCCGGCCAAGGGACTGGACCAGCCGCTGTCAAAGCAGGATGCCTCGCGCTTTGCCGCCGTCCGGCGTACAGACCTCGTCTATGCCATCTTGAAGAACAACCGCATGGCTCTGCTGAAGGACAAGCAGGCAACTCTGCTGGAGCGCCTGGCCAGCGAATACGCTATTCACGCCTTCAGTTTCGGGGCGGCATTGACCGATCTGGGCCAGGGCCAGGCTTCCGCCACTAGGCCGGCTGGCGGCGATCCCCAGTCTGGCGCCGTCTCTTACGACTGGGTTGGCAGCATTCCTTCCGACAGTCCGGTCACCCCCCTGGGCGATGCCATCAGCGAGGTCATTCGCCGCAAGCGCGGCCAACCTTTGGCGGGCATCGTGATCATGACCGACGGCGGCAACAACGCCGGCTCCGATCCGCTGGCGGTGGCCCGCATAGCCGAGCAGGAAGGCGTGCCGCTGTATACCTACGGCGTGGGGATAAGCTCGCCCAAAGACATCATTGTCGCCAACATCTTCGCACCGGAAGTCTGTTTTGCCCGTGATGAGGCGCCGGTTAACGTGCGGGTTCGCTGCCAGAACCTCAAGGGCGAAAAGGCGATGCTCCAGCTCAAGTTGACGCCGACGGATCCTTCTGGCAAGCCGCCGACCAAGCAGCCGGATAGCAAAGAAGTCATATTCGACGAGGATGGCGAACAGGTGATCCCGATGACTTTCACGCCGGATCTTCCCGGCGAGTTCGATTTGGAGGCCTGGATAGATCCGCGCCCTGACGAGACAGTGAAGGAGAACAACTACTTCACCCATCACCTGCGCGTCGTCGATGGTAAGATCAAGGTGCTTCTGGTCGAGCAGTCGCCGCGCTGGGAATTCAAGTATCTCCAGCAGCAGCTCTTGCGCGACCGCCGCGTGGATCTAAAGTGCGTGCTCCTGGAGGCCGATGCAGGCGTGGTCAAGGCGCCTGCGTCTCCTTACCTGCCGCAGTTTCCCAAGACCAGGGAGGAAATGTACAAGTTTGACCTGATTATTCTTGGGGACGTGGATCCCAAAGGCCTGGCCGCAGAGCAAATTTCCTGGATATCCGAATTCGTGGCCAGGTTCGGGGGCGGGTTCCTGATGGTTGCCGGCAAAAATCACGCTCCGGCGGACTACCTGAAGACCGACATAGCCAAAATGCTGCCAGTAGAGTTCGATAGCGTGCCGCTGCCGCCGGCGCCGGGATACGGTTCAGATATCAATGATAAGCCGATCCGCCTGGAGATGACCGCAGATGGGCAGCGTACGGCGATGCTGCGCTTGAGCGACAAGGAGCAGGAGAGCCTGGAACGCTGGAAGAACCTTCCCCCGATCTACTGGGACTACCGGGTGGCCAGGCCCAAGCCGGCGGCGCAAGTGCTACTGGTGGATCCCGATCCACTTAAGGGTTCGCGTTTCGGCAAGATGCCGGTAGTGGCCATCCAGCAGTACGGGTTGGGGCAGGTCATGTGGATGGGCACCGACAATACATGGCGCTGGCGCAAGAACAAGGGCGACGTTTATTACATCACGCTGTGGGGTCAGATGATCCAGCGGCTTTCCCTGCCCCACCTGCTGGGGGCCGCCAAGCAGACGCAGCTAACCAGCGACAAGCAGCAGTACATCGGCGGCCAGGACATCACCGTGTACGCCCGTCTCTACACTGAGCGCTACGAGCCTATCACCCAGCCCACCGTTCACGGTATCTACCAGAACACCACGGCCGCCGACATAACCGCCCGCGTCGAGCACGACATGCAACTCCGGCCGCTGCCCGACCAGCCGGGTATGTACCGCGGCTCCTTCAAGGCCCTTACCTCCGGCGCCTACAAATTCCACGTCGGACCGCCCGGCGACCCCCAGACGATCCTGGAATTCACGGTCACCGAGCCCAAGCTGGAATTTGGCCAGACGGCCATGAACGAGGCCCTGCTGCGGCAGATGGCCCAGATTAGTGGCGGCCGGTTCTTCCGCGAGGAGAACCTGGCCCAGCTTCCCGAGGCATTGCGGCTCAAGTCCGATACCGTCCGTTCGACCACGGAAGTGGAACTCTGGGCCAGCCCGCTCTATTTTCTGTTTATGCTAGGCGTGGTTACTCTGGAGTGGATACTGCGGAAGCTTCGTCAGTTGAAGTGAGGCATGCACATGAGCGCCATACTGCGGGCGAAGATTTCCGCCGTGCGTTCCAAGCACCTAGCCGTGGCCTGGGGAACCGGCCTGGCGGCGGTGGTTGGAGCGGGGCTGGCCCTGCTGGCGATCGGCATGCTCCTGGACTGGTGGCTGAATCTGTCGCGCTTGATCCGTGGGGCTTTTCTTATTGCCGACGCATCCGCCCTTGTCTGCCTGGCAGTACGCCATACCATCTTTCCCATCTTCCACGGTCCGGATGACGAAGAGATCGCCCTGATGGTCGAGGAGGCACAGCCCGGTTTCTGCACGCGGCTCATCGCTTCCATCCAGTTATCCCGCCCAGGGGCCATCTCCGCAGGCACTTCAGTCGCACTGGTGCGGGCCATGATCGAGCAGACCGAGGATCTGGCCGGCCGCGTCGATTTCAAGACCGTGATCAAGAGCGACCGTCTGGTGCGGCTGACCATGACCGCGGTCATGGCCGTTCTGGTTTTCGGAGGCGCCTTTTCCTGGGGCCGGAGGAGCAACGTCAGCGGGCCTTTGCTGGCCAGGGCTTTCCTTTCCAGTGTTCCAGTTCCGCGCAAGACCAAGATCGAGGTGATCGGCGGCAACATGCTTGTGGCCCGTGGTGACGACGTGAAGTTGACGGCCCGGGCCGGCGGCGTGATTCCTGACGGCGGCGCGGTTCGCATCCGCTTCGCCAGCGGCCGCCTCCAGCAGTTCCAGCTTACGCCCGCCAAGGCCTCCGCCGCCGTCTTTGAATGCCGCCTCGAGAACGTCCAGGATTCGTTTGAATACCGCCTCTATCTGGGAGATGCGGAATCCGATGACTACAGCGTCAAGGTCCTGCCGCGCCCGGTGGTGGTTAAGATCGAGTGCCGTCAGGAGTATCCGCAGTACACGCATATTGTTGGTGCTGTTCCCCGGGCCATGGGCGATCTGAGCATTCTGAGCGGCAGCCGGCTCCAATTCGCCATCATCTCCAGCAACCCGTGCGGCGACGACTTGGGCCCCGAGAAGCAAAATCGCATTCATCTGACCGGTTCGGAGAAGAACGCGAAGTTGCGGATCGATCCCCGGGATCCCCGCAAACTCAGCGGCGAAATGGAGATCCCCGTGGGTACCAGCGGATTCTTCGTCCAACTCGTCGATACCGATGGCCTGGTTTCCAAGGATCCGGCAGTGTACCGGATCGAGTTGGTCCCCGATAAGCCCCCGACGGTGCGCATCACCTGGCCGGAGCGACGCGAGGAACTCTACACCCGCGTGGGCAAGGTGAGGATCGAGTACGAGGCGGCCGACGATTTTGGGCTTGGTAGCCTGACCATGAAGTACACCGTGGATGGTGGTTCTGAGCAGAGTATTCCTCTGGAACTGCCCGGCAATGAGCCCAAGAGTTGGCACGGCAAGTATATATGGGAACTTGGCACGGTGTCTCCCAACTCCACCACCCGTCCCAGCCTAGAGGGTTGCAGTCTGGAATATTGGATACAGGCGGTGGACAATAACAGCAAGACCGGGCCGGGCAAGACGGACAGCGAGCATTTTGGCGTCAGGGTGGTCACCGAAGCCGAGAAACGTGCCGAAACCCTGACCCTCTTTGGCGCCTCACTTGATCGCTATCGGGAAATTAAAGAACAGCAGGAGGAAATCAATAAAAACCTCAATCCAACGATTGAGCATAAATGATAGTTGTACATGGTGTTAAGCAAGAGGCCGGCGGCCAGTGCTCAATGGCAAGGCAAGTGCGAGGTCAACAGGTTTCCGGATTAATGTAATGCTTTGGATGAGTACTTATCTATAATGCACAGGGTAGTCGCTGCGGATTGGCTGCAAAAACTGAACTCGGCAAACACATTGCTTTCAGGCTTCATATTCCAGACCCGAGGTCATCTCTATGGAAAATGGCATGTCGCGACGCGAGAAACTTTTCATCATTGGCATTGTGGTGGCCTGCCTGGGAGTACTGGCCGGATTTATGAGCCTCACCTCCAATATTCTGGCAGCCGATGATCGTCTTATAGACACGGTCACGCAGGGTGAAGGCCAGCAGGTGCAGGTGCGCGTGCAGATGCGTAAAGCCGTAGCCGAACTGGCGGCGATGATAGATGA
>Ga0316227_1000814_pt1 | contig 39458 bp, 27 predicted proteins | sample TBH18019metaG_FD_206012 | JGI IMG/M metagenome (GOLD analysis project Ga0316227, IMG submission 206012) | Freshwater microbial communities from Trout Bog Lake, Wisconsin, USA - TBH18019 | ecosystem: Environmental > Aquatic > Freshwater > Lake > Hypolimnion/Profundal zone | place: USA: Wisconsin... | reverse complement strand
CTCCTCACCTGACGATCCGTTACCATGCCTTGCACTCCTTTCAGAGTCCAAAACATGCTCCCAGAAAGCCAGCGAAACTGCTGGTTTTTAATTGTCGTCACTGCTGGATTTTAATTGTCGCTGGACACCGGGGGGTATGACAGGTGTGGTCATATGTCCATGAATGGCACAACGTATGGTGGCATTGCCGTTGCTGATCGAACGCAAGTATGGGTGCAGTTCCGGGTGATCAGATACTCCACGCGCCCGACCGATGGGACGGCGGCAAGTAAATAATCGGTAGTGACCCGAGATCGTCGCGTCCCATGAGCAGCTCGCGAGAATGTGAGGGCCCTCATTCCAGCTGCTCGTCCGTAAAGCCACTCGCCGCGCCACGAGCAAGCACATGTTGCCCCCCAAAACCTTTGATTTCCTGGGCGGTACATCGCACTATTAACGGCACGATTTCCTTGCGCAGCTTTGTTTGTTGCGGGGTGTCATAGCCGAAGATCAGCAGTCGCGGGATTGTGTCCACTTTCAGTGGCTCGTCCCCGGCAAGGGGATGGCGGCAATTAATTTGCTTCAACAACTTGCGACTGTTTGTGTAGGCTGCCGCAACTTCGTCTCGGTGGTCCTTCAACCATTCATGGTATTCGAGTAGTTGATCGCAAACTGGCGGTCGGGTCTTGGATCGCAAATCCTTATGATTGCTGTGGTCCTTTACTTCGATGAAGATGAGCACTCCATCCTTGCGGAGGACCACCATGTCAATACGCCCTCCCTTTTGATCGCGCTCTGGTGTCAGCTCTGCGGCCTCCAGCCCTTCATCCTTTCCGCTGAATGCTGCTTCGATGTCAAGAACTGTGTTGACCCTGGCAGCGATCTCATTTTCCCCCGCTCGCTCCAGTCCGCTATGCTTGGCCACACGGTTTTTGATTTGCCTTAGATGCGTCACGTAGTCATTGAAGGTTGTTACCATACTCCTATTCTGTGGTAACCCTTGGTCAGACAACTTGATGTACTCATACTCGCCCAACGTCAGGTACTCTGCATGTACCTGACAGGTGAGACGCCCACCCTCGAAACCGACCCGGGCGATGGACCCTCCCTTTGCGTAGACATTTAGATAACCATCTCGTATCGCCACAAATACGTCTTTGTCACGCAGGAGTGCTCGCCACCAAGAGCCTGAATCACCATACAGTACATTCAGTGCTTCGACCATTTTGGGATCAAGATTTCGTCTGAACATATCGTCAACCTTTCGGTGGGCTACGCCTACCGTGCATCAGAATATCGACCGTTAGCACAATTGGAAGGCACTCGCTGGCACTCGCTGGCACTCGCTGGCGGAAAGAGCCTGCCACACCAGTATGAGCAGAGCGTCCCGATGCCAGTGTGCCTGAAGTTCATGGTAAAAGCCTCCGCTTCGCGGCATCTTCTTTGGCAAACTCCTTCTGCAACTTGGCCCAAGCGTGTTTGAGACGGATCTCTTCCTCGGGGCTGAAATCGATTTCCTCGTAATACCCACGTTCGACCGTCCACCACTGACCGTCTTGTAGCATATGCGTGCGCCCAAAGAAAGCCTCGAACCGCTCCGGCACCTGGGTGTGAATGGGCACAACCCCCGAAGCCAAGCGGCTTAGTGAAAGGCTTCGACTTACAAGACGGGACATCGAATGGCTGTATCTGGACAGTTTTGAGCAGTGGTTTACGTCGGATCTGCGGACGGATGCGGAGATTCGTCCGATTCTGGATGAATGCGGGTTTTCGGACGTATTGAGCTTTGCCGAAAAGGCTTGGTCCGACCCCATCGAAGGCGCCGCTGAGGAGCTTAGGAAATATGTGGGCGTGGGGCGGTTGAAGAAAGGCCGGTTTACGAAGCCGTTTGGCACATGATCGGCGCCGCCGGAATCTGGTGAACCCTGAAATACACAAGATGAGGATAGGATCATGGCCCCTAAACACGGAATTGCCACAAATCCAGCCCCACCCCAGCCGAAGGAGATTTTCTGCGGGCTCGACCCAGATACGCCGCCAGCAGGATGGAATGAGTCTACGGGTGCCCGGGCTTTTGCGGCAGAAGTCAGCCGCCGCACCAACTTTCGGATCGATGCCACCTTGCTCTACTGCGTAATGGCAAAGGGCATCCATTTCATTAGCGTTCGGTTCGATGAAGCGGTTCGCCACGTGATGGCGGGGCCGCAGGGTGGTGAAGATGAACTGCTTCGGCAGATTACCCAGTTTCTGCGACCTGGGCGGCAGATAATACAGATTTGCAGCCCTCCGCCGAAGGAGAAATCGCCACCGGGGGGATCGTTACCAGCAAAGCCTGGCGAGTTCATTGAGCCGATCTGGGAGGTGAGCTGGCAGGCTCGTGGCATCCACCACAGTATTGAAACGCGTCGGAAGGCCACAAGACCACTGATACAGTACCGTATTGAAGGCGTCGTCGTCGGCGAGGTCATATATTTCAGTACGAGGCCCGCCGACCGCGATTACTTTGATCGGTTATTCCAGGAGGCGATCGCTGCTGGCACCCTGGATGAGTGGTTTCACGAGCTCGCGGAAAAGATGGGTCTGCCGCCGGCAAAGAAAGTAGTTCTGTGGAAGGAAAAGACAAGGACACTGACTAACACGGCCCTTGCACCGCCTCAGCCAGTTGGTGTATATGCGTTTTAGGACTGGTCGATTTTGGCGCCCCGCGCTGGTCGATTTTGGCGCGCCCCGCGACATCAATGGGCGTCTGTGAAGTTAAGCAACCTATCCATGGCCCACCTCCAAACAGGGTTAGAAAATGGTCGGCGCCGCCGACTTTGCCACGCTATTAGATTATCGCCAGGAAAATTGGACACACCGCCTCGCCCAACGGAGAGCGATTACTGTTCTCTGTCCCACTCTATGGCGGCCTCGCCGCGCTTATGGAACCATATCCGGATTCATCAGCTTGGGATAAGGGTTCTTGCCGGCCTCGACGAGCTTGATTTCTATTTTGCGAATGACCGGAGGCTGAATGGGCTTGCCGGTCTTAGGATCGCCCAGGGGGACGGCGGTAAGCTTGTTCACCATCTCCATTCCGCGGACGACTTTGGCGAAGACCGTATAACGGGTGTCCAAAGCCTGGGTCTTGGCATAGTCCAGACAGATGAAAAACTGGCTGCCGGCGGTGTTGGCGAATTCGGGACGGGGCTTGACGCCGTTGACCTCGTAGGGATCGGTGCTGCGGGCCATGGCCAGAGCGCCGGCATCCAGCTTGCGTTCGCTGAATTCAGCCTCCATCTGATAGCCTGGGCCTCCGCTGCCGTCGCCACGGGGATCGCCGCCTTGAATGATGTAGCCAGGTAAAATTTTGTGGAAGGTCAGGCCTTTGTAGAAATTCTGGCCGGCCAGGGACAGAAAATTCTCAACCGTGTGCGGAGCCACATCATAGTAGAAACCAATCGTGGCTTCGCCCTGATCGGTGGTAATAACGGCATAGCGAAGAGGCTCGATGCGCGTGACCAGGGGAGTGGCCGGGGCATCGCGACGCTTGTCGACAAGCACCTCTACGACCTGAGGCGTACCGATGAATTCGGAAATTGCCTTGCCCCTGGGAACAGCGTAAAGCACGTAGGTGCCAATCGTGGCGATAGTCGGAAAAAGCTGGCGCAAATCGACCTTCGTTTCCCCGTTGATGTCGGCGGTGCCTTTGGGCTCGATAGTGCTGCCGTCAAAGTTGGTCAAAATAAGCGTGATAGGCGTCTGGGGATTTACGCTGACCTCGATGGGCTCATTGGGGGGATACCATATTTTGGAGGGAACGATAATGCTCAAGAGCATCATGGTGGTGGCGATTGCTTGCATGATGGGATCAATCTTGACGTGGTGTGGGGAGGGAATCAAGTATAAGACGGCGATAAGTGGCCAGTGGCCACACCGCGGCCCTCCCCGCCATGCCAGAGAATGGACAATAGAGCGACATTCACACAGCCTTGGCGGCTAGCCACTCGATCAACGTGCGGACACCCCAGCCGGTAACGCCTTTGGCGTAATAGGGAAGCTCTTTGTCGGTATCGGCGACGCCGGCAATGTCTATGTGGGCCCAGGGAAGGGAATCATCCTTGCCTAGGAAGTGGCTGATAAAGGCGGCGCCTTGAATGGTTTGGGCATTGCGGCCAGCGGAATTCACAATATCGGCTAAATGCGATTTGATCTGCTCGCGATGTTCCTCGCCCAGAGGCAGACGCCAGATCTTTTCCCCGGCCATTTCGGCCGCCGTCATGAGTTCGGCGGCCAAGACGTCATTGTTGCCCATAAGAGCGGCAATACTTGTGCCCAAGGCTATGACTACACCGCCTGTAAGGGTGGCCAGATCGACGACTTGAGATGGTTTGTAGGTATCTATACCCCAGGCCAGGGCGTCGCCGAGCACCAGACGCCCTTCGGCATCGGTGTTAGTCACCTCGACTGTCACGCCGTTGTACATGCGCAGAAGATCGCCGGGACGATAAGAATGACTGCCCAGCAAATTCTCGGCTGCGGTAAGGATGCCGACTACGCGTTGCGGTAACTTGAGGGCGGCGACAGCCTGCATGAAGCCGAGGACGGCCATACCGCCGCACTTATCAAAGACCATCTGGCCCATTTTGTCGGCCGGTTTAATGGAAATACCGCCGGCATCAAAAGTTATGGTTTTACCGACAACCAACAGCGGGCGTTGGTTGGCTTTGGCGCCGTGCGGACGGTATTCGAGGGCAATGATCCGCGGAGGCGTGGCGCTGGCCCCACCAACGGCCAAGATGCCTCCCATGTGCAGGCGGGCCAGTTCTTTGTGGTCGAGCACACGGCAGGAGAGGTGCGACTGGCGGGCCATGTCTTTGACGATACCGACAAGGGAGACCGGGTTGATATCGTTGCCCGGGCGCGAAGCGATAGTGCGGGCGAAGTTCTGGGCATCGGCGATGATGCGAGCCCGCTCCATGGCCCGCCGGAGTTCGGCCACTGAAGCATCCTTGGCCACTGGAGAATAAAGGAGTTTGAGGACAACATGTCCATCGTCGGCATCGTCTTTGTCTTTCTTCGCGGCCGTCCCTTTGTATTCCGCATACTTGAAACTAGCCAGGAGAAAGCCTTCAACAACCGCCTTGACCAAGGCCTGGCTATTGATGCTCTTGGCTGGACTCAGGGCCAGAGCAACAGTTTTCAGGTGATTCTTGGCTGCCGTGCGCGCCAGGGCGCCAGCGGCCTGACGGTAGGTGTCGGCGGTGATTTTAGCTTCTTCGCCCAGGCCGACAATCAGAACCCGGCGATAGGCTCTCGCCGTGGGAAGCCGACCGGTTGATTCCAACAGATCGACGCTGACCTCGCGAGCCTTGCCACGAGCGACCCCGGCGGCCAGCATCCGGCGGACGGCTTGGCGCTGGTCGGCATCCAGCAGAGCGCCGGCGGGACCAGCATCTTTGGCGCCCTTAGGAGCAAAGACGGCAACCACCGGGAGGTTGGAAGCCGGACGGGTCTGAAACTCAATAGAGACGTTAGTGCTGGTTGGAAGCATGCAAAGCAGTATAGGAGAGAAAGGCACCAATCGAAAGGGATGTGAAGAAATGGATCAGGCCACCCGCGGAGCGATGACGGAGTAGTCAGGCACCAAATCGCTGGCAAACTCCGCTGCGGCGCGAATGTCCTCTGCAGCCACATCGTAATGCTGCCTAATATTCGCGAAAAACTCCTGCCTTGCCTTGTGGCTCACTTGTTGGCAGACACAATAAAACAAGAGTGGCGGCCTCGGAATGAGACCGCCACTGTTTAATTTCTGGCGACTTACCAAGCGAAATGGGCGAATGCCTTGTTGGCTTCGGCCATGCGGTGGGTGTTTTCCCGGGTCTGCATAGCCTTGCCTTCGCCCTTGAAGGCGGCGGTGAGTTCGTCGGCAAGACGATCCGCCATGGGACGGCCACCGGACTCGCGGCAGGCGCCGATGATCCAGCGGAAGGCTAGACTCTGTTGCCGCCGCTTGTTGACCTGCATGGGAACCTGGTAGTTGGCGCCACCGACACGGCGACTGCGAACTTCAACAAAGGGCTTGACCTTGTTCACCGCCGTCTCAAACAACTCCAAGGGAGGCACGTCCTTAATTTTCTTAGTGGCGATATCCATGGCATCGTAGAAGATTTTCTGAGAAACGGTCTTCTTGCCCTGCCACATAAGGCAGTTGATGAATTTGGACACCAGTTTGCTGTTGTAGCGGGGATCGGGTTTGAGAATTTTCTCGCTGGCGGTGAATTTCTTGAAGGCCATAGTCTGCTCTTGATTGGTTGCCGAACGCCGGGAACAGTTCGTTTCAGGGTGGCGTCTTACCGCGTCGTGCGCCCGGCCGTTCAGATTTTCCTGTATTTGGCCCGGATCAAGCCGGGCTTACGTATTAAGCCACCTTGGTTAAAACCAAAGCCCTTGAAGTCCCGCGCGGGACACAGGGCAATTGGCTACTTGCCTTTCTTGGCGCCGTACTTGCTGCGGCTGCGTTTGCGACCGTCGACGCCTAGGGCGTCGAGAGTGCCGCGGACAATATGGTAGCGCACACCTGGAAGATCGCGGACGCGACCACCACGGACGAGCACTATGGAGTGCTCCTGGAGGTTGTGCTCTTCGCCGGGGATGTAGGCCGTGACTTCTTTGCCATTGCTCAGGCGTACACGGGCGATCTTGCGCAGGGCCGAATTGGGTTTTTTGGGGGTCATAGTCTTGACCTGAAGGCAAACTCCCCGCTTCTGCGGGCAGGCTTCCAGATCCTTGACCTTGTTGATGCGCGCCAAGCTACGGCGTGGCTTCTTGATGAGCTGGTTAATCGTCGGCATGCACAATCCTCGGGCCTGACTATCGAACAAAAACCCCTGGAAGCCGCGTTGCGCACAAGCGCCAGGCTGATTTCCAGAGAAACGAAAGCGCAGCAGTATAAGAAGTAATGACACCACTGGCAAGAGCGCGCGAACTGGATAACGCAGGATGAACCATGGAATGTAGTCTTTCGTGCTGCCCCTACTGTACCCTGAACATCAGCGTCGTCGGTCGTTGCAGCGTAGCGGGTATCTGGACAAGCAAATGGCCATCGGGCAGGCGCACCATCTGGTCCAGCAACTGGCCTTCCATGTTGATGCTGACCTTGCCGGCGGGAACTCTGGCTATTTCCAGAACTGGATTGGCCAGGATGCTGGTGCGGGGCTTGATCGTCAGGGAGAAACTGAGTTTATCGTAAACCAGCACCTCGTAGGCGCCGTCAAGTTCGGCATAGCCATCATTGTTGCGGTCGCCGGGGGCGTTGCGTTCGATACGACCGGATGCCTCGTCTATGAGGATGTCGGAGGGGGTGGCCTGCTGTTCGGCATAGGCTGCGTTGTTGGGGTCGTCGGAATTGCTGGCGACAAAAGTTCCATTGCAGTACTGACGGCCGTCGGAATAGATGGTCCACGTCTGTTTGCGCCGCTGGGACACAAATCGCGCCCGCAGTTGGTTTACTTCCGCCAGGGCCCAACCTTCAGGGTGGCCCTCATCGTCAGGAACGCTCAGATTAAATACGCCGGGATGCTCAAGCAAGAACTGGTAGCCCCGGTGGCGGACGGTCCAGGAGTCGGCGGCCGTGACCGCCTCCAGCAGAACGCAGGAATTGTTTTGCACCAGCAAATCGTCGAACCAAAGGGGTAATTGGACGGCAGCGCGGGCCAGACAAAATCGGCCGGGGGGCAACGCTTGGGTATTGGGATCGCTCAGGGACGAGACGTCAAGGAAACCAGCGGTCCATTGACCAGCCGGCAGCGTGATGGAACGCTGCACCAAGACCTTTCCCTGGGATTGGTAGCTCAAGGCGATCGGCTGTTCCGCGGGAGAATAAAGATATCCCCCCACCAGGGTCCAGGAAGCCGGAAACTCGTTGAAAAATTCAAGTATTTTGATGTTAAAACCAGCGGTGCCGGCGGGAAGCATCATGGATGAGTACCCGGTGTGGGCTTGGTGCTTGTCGAGACATACCGGGGACTCGGCGGCAATGAAGGCCAGGTCACTTTCCGACTCAAAATCCAGAAGCAGACGAAAATTGGCCGTTTTGAGCTGCGGATCGGAATGCATGATCTGCAGGGCGATCGGCTGGCCATCATGCAGCGGTGGTATCGGTTGGCAGGAGAGTGTTACAAATAAGAGAAAACACACGGTCCAGAGGAATATGTGGCGGATATGGTACCCCGGCGACCGTGCCTGCACATTTGTCATGCAATTAATGTAAAACGTAAAACATAAAATGCCAACCGGGAATGTAATCCGTCGCCGGTTGCAGAACAAAGCGGCCTGAACTAATTGCTGATGTCGAGAGCACAGGCTTCGTCAATCGGAACGATCGACGCAACCAGCTTCACCCCATCTTTCTTTTCCATTTTGCCTGCCAACGTACTATTGTTACAGTTGTCTAACCGTGTGTGAACCTGTGCGTCTAGCGGCACTTCGGGAAATGTCGAACATGAAATCGCCACGAAAACTACTCCTTGCGATCGCTCTACTGCTGCCGTTGGCTTGCCGCATGCCGGCCCTAGCCGAAATCATACATTTGACCGATGGCTCGACGCTGGAGGGGGAAGTCAAACATACTGATGACGGATGGGAGGTGAAAACGCCGGATGGCAAGATCACTCATCTGGACTCCGACAGGGTCAAAACCATAGAACTGATGCCTCGGAATACTCCCGATGCCGCCGAAGGCAAGCTGGCCTCGCTGCGCCGGTCGGTGGAAAACAGCACCGACATCAAGGACATCATCGTCCGCTACGAACGGTTCATCGATCAGAACAAGACTTCTACGGTGGCAACAGAAGCTCAAAAAGATCTGGCTGCCTGGCAGGACCGACTGGCGCAAAACATGATCAAGGTGGGCAGTAAGTGGATGACGGCGTCGCAAAAGGCCCAATTGCAGGGCAAACAGGCCAATGCCGTAGAACACGTGCGGGACTTGTTTAAGCAGGGGCGAATGAAAGAAGCCGATGAGGAACTGACGGAGGTGGTGCAAATCGACCCGTCCAATATTTCGGCCCAATATCTGCGCGGTTTGATACTGTTCAAACAGGAGCAATTGGATCAGGCCAAGAAATGCTTTGATGCGGTTTGCTCCATTGTGCCCAGCCATGGGCCGACGCTCAACAACATCGCTGTGGTGCTGTGGCGACAGAAGCAATACATCATGGCGATCAACTTCTATGACCAGGCTCTAACGACTGCTCCCGGCACGCGGCAGATTATCGACAACGCCGCCGAGGCCCTGGGAGCGGCACCAATGGCGCTGACGGCCGGACAGATGAAGGCGCCGGTGGTATTGAAGATGGAACGGCATTTTAACGAGCAAGACGCAACGCTTCAGCTTGAGATGAAGAGCCAGGGGCAATATCGCTGGGGCGCCACCTGGGTGGACAAAGCACAACTCGATCAGCTCAAGGCCGTAGAAAAACAGAATGATGAGAAGGTGGCGCAGATGTCGACAGAGTTCGATGCGGCATCGGCGCGAATCGCTCGCCTTGACGAGCAGGTGGCGGATATTGTCAAACAGATGAAGAGATTTGAGAGCCTGAGTTGGGGACAGGATGCTTTTGGAAACTGGTTCCGGCTGCCGCTGCCGCAGGCGTATTTCGATGATGATCGCGATGCCCAGAAACTCAAGATGGAAAAGACCGACCTCCTGGCCAAGCAGGATGGCCTGAGAGACGCTGCCAAAAAAATAAACCAGAACCTGCCGGCGCCGAAATATACCGGATTGCAGCAAATGATCGGGATCGAAGGCACACCTTTGCTGGGGCCGCTACACGCAACACCAACCACGGAACCGGTTAATCCGCTGGAAAAGTGATGGGCAACTTGGGTGAGCGATTGGTAGTTGAACAGGCTCAAACAGGAGCGGTATCCCTTGTTGGCCAAAGGCAGTGACGGTAGCATACCCGTCCGCGCGCAATGAGACGGCGGGCCGTTTGCAGAGTCTGGTCGGGAGATTGGGCTCCGCACTGGCAAGCAACCGGCAGTGTACGAGCCGCTTTGTGGCGGATATCGTCGGAACTGCTTGTTATGTAGCGAAAGTAATAGATAGATGGCATTTGCCAGGAGTTCTGAGCCTAGAATTCCCTGTATAATGGTGAATTGCCCCGAACCATCGGATTTGTCACATGAGCAACACAACCGCGAACATCAAACCCGCCAAGCAACGGCGCGTCGTTCCTGAAGTAACCGTGCGTTTCGTCGGCGATAGCGGCGACGGCATGCAGTTGGCCGGTCTGCAGTTTACCGATACTTCGGCCCTGATCGGCAACGATGTGAGCACCTTCCCGGATTTTCCCGCCGAGATCCGCGCCCCCGCCGGCACCCTGTTCGGCGTCAGCGGGTTCCAGATCCACTACGCCAGTACGGATATCTACACCCCAGGCGACGAGGTCGATGCCCTGGTGGTGATGAACCCGGCGGCCCTGAAGACCAACCTGAAGAACGTCAAGCCGGGCGGACTGGTAATCGTCAACGAGGATGCCTTCACCCCTGCCGACCTTAAGAAGGCCGGGTATGCCGGCAATCCGCTGGATGACAACAAGGCCCTGGCCGGATACCGGGTGATTCGCGTCCCCATGGACAAGCTTAATGAAGCGGCCGTCAAGGATGCCGGGCTGGGCGCCAAGCAGGTTTCGCGCTGCAAGAATTTCTTTGCCCTGGGGTTGACCTATTGGCTTTTCGACCGCCCACTGGAGCAGACGCTCCGGTACATTGAGGAGAAGTTTTCCGCCAAGACTCCCGCCGTCGCTAAGGCCAATGCCTTGACGCTTAAGGCGGGCTACCACTATGGCGAAACTTGCGAACTGTTCACCGAACAGCTTCAAGTCGAGAAGGCCAATCTGCCTCCGGGCATCTACCGCAAAATCACCGGCAACGAAGCGGTGGCGCTGGGCATGGCCACTGCGGCCCAGTTAGCCAACAAAGACCTGGTCTACTGCAGCTATCCGATCACTCCGGCCAGCGAGATTTTGCACGGGCTGTCGGAATTGAAGAACCTGGGCGTGGTCACGTTCCAGGCCGAGGATGAAATTTGCGCCATGGGCGCGGCGATCGGAGCATCGTTTGGCGGAGCGTTGGGAACCACGGGAACCAGCGGCCCGGGCCTGGCCCTCAAGAGCGAGGCGATGGGGCTGGCGGTCATGCTGGAACTGCCGGTGGTGATCGTCAACGTGCAGCGCGGCGGCCCCAGCACGGGACTGCCTACCAAGACGGAACAGGCGGATCTGTTCCAAGTGGTGTACGGGCGGAACGGAGAATGTCCCATACCGGTGATCGCCGCCGCCTCTCCCTCCGACTGCTACGCTGCCACAATAGAAGCCTTCCGCATCGCCGCCAAATACATGACGCCGGTAGTGGTACTTAGCGACGGCTATCTGGGCAACAGCTCCGAGCCTTGGCTTCTGCCGCAGGTCGACAAGATGGAAACAATTGTCGTCCAACATCCAACCAAGGCGAATTCTCCCGAAGGCTTCATGCCGTTTATGCGGGATGAGAACGGGGCGCGGCCCTGGGCCCTGCCGGGAACGCCGGGCTTGGAGCACCGCATCGGCGGCATCGAGAAACAGGATATCACTGGAGGAGTCTGCTACGACCCGGCCAACCACGAACGGATGGTGCGCCTGCGCGCCAAGAAAGTCGCCGGCATCCAGCCTGCCGGGGAACCGTGGCTGTGGACGGGACCAGACAACGGCGACGTGCTGCTGGTTGGCTGGGGCAACAGCTTCGGCGCCGTAAAGGGCGCCACGCTCAAGCTGGTCGCCGAGGGGGCGCGCGTGGCCCAGTGCCACCTGCGCTACCTGAACCCGCTGCCGGCGGGGCTGGCCGAAAAGATGGCGAAATTCAAGCATATATTGGTTCCGGAACTGAACCTTGGCCAGCTGCGGACGATACTGCGGAGCACGTTTCTGGTGAATGCCAAGGGCCTCAACAAGGTGCGTGGCCAGCCGTTCACCATCCCGGAAATCGTGCGCGGCGTGAAGGCGGTGTTGCGCGGCGAAGATCCGACCGGCAAGACGGTGGATAGTTTCCAAAGCGCGTAATCCGTCGTTCACCAGAGAGACCATCACAAAAACGACGAACCACGGAAGCCATTGTGCGGCTCCACGAATGAAAGCGATGCAAGGCCAGAGCAAAAATAACGGTGATTTATTATGAGCGTTGCCCCTACCCAACCCCTCAATGTCATGAAGGCCTCGGATTTCGCCAGCGACCAGGATGTGCGCTGGTGCCCGGGCTGCGGCGATTATTCAATCCTGGCCCAGACCAAAAAAGTTCTGGCCAAGCTGGGCGTGCCCCGTCACAATACCGTGTTCATCTCCGGCATCGGATGCTCCAGCCGTTTCCCCTACTACGTGAACACCTACGGCATCCACAGCATTCATGGACGTGCTCCGACCCTGGTGACCGGATTGAGCCTGGCCCGGCCCGACCTGAGTATCTGGATGGTCACCGGTGACGGCGATGCCCTGTCTATCGGCGGCAACCATTTCATCCACATGCTGCGCCGCAATGTGAACGTCAAGGTCCTGCTTTTCAATAATCGCATTTACGGCTTGACCAAGGGTCAATATTCCCCCACCAGCGAGCAGGGCAAGAAGACCAAGAGCAGCCCGGTAGGCGCGCCCGATGCTCCGATACGCCCAATCAGCCTGGCCATAGCCGCCGAGGCCACTTTCGCAGCGCGGGCTGTGGACATGGACATCAAACACCTGGAATACGTCCTTGAACGGGCCGCCAGACACGTCGGCACGGCGTTCGTCGAGGTCTACCAGAACTGCAATATTTTTAACGATGGGGCTTACGAGCCATTCACCGACAAGGAAACTCGAGCCGAGTCGACCGTATATATCGAGCACGGCAAACCTTTGATTTTCGGCAAAAACCAGGACAAAGGCATTCGCCTCAACGGGACGCAGCCAGAAATCGTGGACCTGAAGAATGTAAAGACCGACGACCTGCTGCACCACGACGAGCGGACGAGCGAACCGAGCCTGGCTTTTCTGCTGAGCCGCCTGCGTTATCCGGAATTCCCCGAGCCGCTGGGCGTCTTCCGCGCCGTGGAACAGCCGCGCTACGCGGACATAGTCCGCGGCCAGATCGCCACCGCCATCGCCAAGCGCGGGCGCGGCGATCTACAATCAGTGATCAACGGACCGGAGACCTATCGCGTCGGATAGTGCCCGGGGACTTGTGTTTTTTGGAAGATACGGCACGCAGAAGGCGCCCTACTTCAAGCTTAAGAACTCATACATGTGCCGGTCGAACTCCGCCTGGGCCCGGGGGTCAGACATGGGCAGACGCAGTTCGTTGATGACCTTAGTTCCCATCTTGATCCATTCGCGCCAGCAGTCGGCACAGACTTTTTCGTGGATCATCTGCCCCTGGGCATTGCGGAATGGCGGCTTGGGAAGCCTGGTGCCCGCGTGGCCGCACCGGCTGCACAACACCTGACCATCTTTAAGAGAGACGTCTGCCACCGGACGGCGCAATTCGGGAACCGGAGCTCCAAGCTCGCGGAGCATGTTGAGCATCTCATCACGGGGCATCATGTCGCCGCGGGCCTCGGCGATCTCTACGCCAGCGGTGAGCCTCTCAATGGCCTCCTGTTTCTTGCCCGCCTGAAGCAATGCCTGGGCCATGAGGTGATAGACTTTGCTCAGGTTGGGATTCAGCTTCACGACGTGCCCAAAGGCCACCACCGCCTGATCGTACATGGCAGCATCGAGGTACGCTCGCCCCAGGGAAAAATGCCCCAGCTCATTGTCAGGGTCGGCCTCGGCCATCTTGCGAAACTGTTCAATACGGTCATTGGGTGCTGTCATACTGTTGATTATAGAGGGACGACGTACCGGCGGCTATTTCCAGCGCAGCACCGGATTCCTGGCAGCACCCACTTCATCCAAACGCCGCACCGGCTGTTTCAGGGGAGCTTCCTTCAGCGGCTTGATATCCACGTTGCTCTGGGCAGCGATATCCAACAGGCCATCGGCGAAAGCATCCAGCGTGGCTTTGCTCTCGGATTCGGTGGGCTCGATCATCAGGCAGTCATGCACCGGCCAGTGGACCGTGGGCGGATGGAAGCCGCGGTCGATGAGATTTTTGGCAATGTCCATGATGGTCACACCGCGGTCAATTATGGCCTGGGGGACGGCGATGAACTCGTGGGCACAGGGATTGCTGGCCATCGGTTCACTTGCCGCGGGACCATAGGGCAGGGGATAGACGTGCTTGATGCGCTGGGCAAGGTAATTGGCGGCCAGAATGGCGGATTCGCTGACATTGCGCAAGCCGGGACCGCCGCAGGCGCGGATGTACGCGTAGGCACGCACCAGAACATTGAACTGGCCCCAGAAACTCCGCACCTTGCCGATGGACTTGGGACGGTCAAAATCCCAGGCATAAACGCCATCACGCCTGATGACCTGTGGCACGGGCAGATAAGGAGTCAGGGCCTTGCGCACCGCGATGGGTCCGGCACCGGGGCCGCCGCAGCCGTGGGGTGTGCTAAAGGTCTTGTGGGTGTTGTAATGCATGGCGTCCACGCCGAAATCGCCGGGGCGGGCGATGCCCAGAATGGCGTTCATGTTGGCGCCATCCAGATAGAGCATGGCGCCGGCATCGTGAACGAGTTTGGCCATCCTGGCGATGTGCGAATCGAACTTGCCTACGGTATTCGGGTTGGTCACCATGACGGCGGCGACTTCGTGACTAAGGTGAGCCTGGAGGTCATCCAGATCGGTCAATCCATCGGGACGACTCTTGATGGTGACGACGTTGGCGCCGCACATGGCGCAACTGGCAGGGTTGGTGCCGTGGGCGGTATCGGGAGCTAAAACTATGCGGCGCTGAGCCTGGCCATGGTCGCGGAAATAGGCGCGAATGACTTTGAGGCTGGTCCACTCGCCGTGAGCGCCTGCACATGGCTGGAGACAGACCTCATCGAGGCCGGCGATCTCCTGGAGAAACAGGCGCAGATCATAAAGCAGAGCCATGGCCCCCTGACAATCCTCCGGACCCTGAAGGGGATGAAGGTCGGCGAACCCCGGCAAACCCGTAGCCCATTCGTTAATCTTGGGATTGTACTTCATCGTACACGAACCCAGCGGATAGAAATTGGCGTCCACCGAGAACGTGCGCTGGCAGAGATGGGTATAGTGGCGCACCAGATCAAGTTGCCCCACTTCTGGCAGGCCCGGCGGCCTGACCCAACCCAGAGCATCCGGAAACTTGACCACCGGAACATCCGAAGCGGGAAGATCCACCGCCCGCGCCGAGGGTGTCGATATCTCAAACAGCAATGGTTCACCGCCATGAGAACTCATAGATAACTCCGTCTACCACGGGCCATGCAGGTCGGGGGTCGGGGATCGGGGCCGCGATCACTGGCCACTGGCTATTACTTCAGCACGTTCACCAGTTGATCCAATTCGCCCTTCGTTCGTTTCTCGGTCACCGCCACCAGAAGACAGTCGGACAAATCGGGGTAGTCGTGGCCCACGCGATAGCCAGCCAGTATCCCGGCAGCGGAGGCCTCCGCCAGAACACGTTCTACCGGGCGATTCAGCTTGACCAGCAGTTCATTAAAAAACGGCTGCTGAGGATAACGCAGGCTCATGCCGGCCTTGACCAGTTCCCCGGCCAAGTAGGAAGTTTTGTTAAAACATAGCTGCGCAACCTGGCGCAGGCCTTCGGGGCCCATGGCCGCCATATAGACGGCGGCTCGCAAAGCCAGCAGGCCCTGGTTAGTGCAGACATTGCTTGTGGCTTTCTCCCGGCGGATATGCTGTTCGCGGGTCTGCAAGGTCAGGCAGAAAGCGCGACGACCTTCAGTATCCACCGTCTGCCCGACAAGGCGGCCGGGCATCTTGCGCATGAACTGCGATCGTGTGGCCAGCAGTCCCAAGTACGGGCCGCCGAACTGGAGAGGAATGCCTAACGGCTGGCCTTCGCCGGCGGCGATGTCAACATCCATCTCGCCTGGCGATTTGAGCAGCCCCAGACTTAGGGGATTGATCGCCTGGATACACAGGCTCTCATTGGCGTGCGCGAGTTTGCTCAGGGCTTCAATGCGCTCGATGTGGCCGAAAAAATTGGGCGACTGGGCAAGAACCGCCGCCGTGTCCTGCTCCAAGGCATTCTCAACGGCTTGGAAATCGGTGACGCCTTGCTTAAGCGGGATTTCCGTGCAGGTTATCGGCAGGTCGGCGAGGTATGTCGCCAAAACCTGGCGGTACTGGGGATTAACTCCGCCGCTGACAAGTATCTGCCGCTTACCGGTGGCGCTGGCGGCCATGAGCACCGCCTCGGCAAGCGCGGTGGCGCCTTCATAAAGGGAGGCGTTGGCCACATCCATGCCGGTGAGTTGGCAAACCATGGTCTGGAATTCGAAGAACGCCTGGAGGGAACCCTGCGAGGCCTCGGCCTGATAAGGCGTGTAGGCGGTGACAAATTCGCCTTTCATGGCCAAGGCGTCGACGACGGATGGAATGAAATGGTCATAGACACCCGCGCCCAGAAAACAGACCTTGGCGCCCACAGGCAGATTCCTGCCGGCTAATTCGGCCAGGTGGGCGTGCAGGGAAAGTTCATCGAGGGCCGCAGGCAAATCCAACGGCTTGGCAAGCCGATATTCGGCGGGAATGGGCTTAAGCAGGTCGTCGATATCAGTTGCGCCGACAGCCTGCAGCATCTGCCGCCGCTGCTGCGCAGTAAACTGGACGTAATCCATGTTTAGTGTCCCGTCTTCGTAAGGTAGTCCTCGACCGAAAGCAATTTGGCATACTGGGCGGGATCGCTAACTTTGATCTTGATCATCCAGCCGCCGGTGTAGGGGTCGCTGTTGACCAGGCCAGGCTGGCTGGACAGACCGGCGTTGACGGCCGTGATGGTGCCGCTGACGCCGGTGTATAATTCGCTCGTGGCCTTGACCGATTCGATTTCACCGAATTTGCGGTTGGCTTCAAGCTTGACGCCAACCTTGGGCAAATCGACCAGAGTGATGTCGGTCAGCTCATCGGCGGCAAACTGGGTGATGCCTATGGTCACGGTGTCGCCCTGAAGCTGGTGCCATTCATGAGATTCAAGATAACGACGATCAGATGGAGTTGGTAAAGACATAATTTAAAATTTCTAAATGAAAAATAACTATCACCGCTACATCTACATGATGAACGCGGAAGAAAAACTCCTATGTTTATGTTCTAAGCTTTTTTGTAAAACGGCATCTTCACTATTCTCGCCTGATTCATGGTGCCTTTCAAATCTGCGGCGACCATAGTTCCTTCCGCGGCCAGGGCGGCATCAACGAAAGCGGTTGCGATGCTCTTTTCGAGGGTCGGACTGAAGGTTCCACTGGCGACTTCCCCTATTACCTGCTGGCCATCGGCGGTCTTGATGATAGTTCCCTGGCGAGCGATGCGCCGGCCTTCAAGTTCCAGGCCTACCAGTTTGCGTTTGGGACCGGCAGCGACTATGGCCCGCAACGCCGGGGCACCAATGAAATCCTTGGTCAGGTCTACTGCCCAGGCAAGGCCGGCGGAGATGGGATCGATCGTCTCCAACAGTTCATGGCCATAAAGTGGCATACCGGCTTCAAGGCGCAGGGTATCGCGGGCGGCCAGGCCGGCGGGCTTGATGGTCGCATCCGGCTTGTCGGTTTTGCCGCCCAGCATCTTGGTCATCAACGGGGCCATCTTGGCAGGGAAGATCATCTCGATCCCATCCTCGCCAGTATAGCCGGAGCGGAAGATGGTGAACTTGATGAACATGAAGCTTTCGTTACTGAAGTGATAGCGCTTGAGCGATTTGATATCACCCGGGAGCACACTGGCCAGACGGTCGATAACCTTGGGCCCCTGGAGGGCGACCATCGCGGTTGACTCGGTCTGGTCAGCGATGTCCACATCATAATCTTCGGCCCGTCGGACGGCAGCCAGATGCGTTAGTATCTTCTGGCGATTGCTGGCATTACAGACGAGTATCCAGTTTTTTTTATCCCGGCTGATAATGACATCGTCCAGCACGCCGCCGGCCTCATTGCAGACCAGGCTGTAACGGCTCTGGCCTACTTCCTGCCTGGTGATGTTGCGGGTGAGGACTTTATCGAGAAACTCGACGACCTCCTTGCCGCTGATGAACAACCGGCCCATGTGCGAAACGTCGAAGAGACCTCCACTGCTGCGGGTCTGGAGATGTTCATCAATGACACCGCGGTACACCAGAGGCATTTCCCAGCCTGCAAAGTCCACCATGCGGGCTCCGGCGGCCACGTGAAAATCATAAAAGGGAGTGTGCTTGAGCATTTGTATACGAAAATAACATGTGGCGGGCGAAGGTCAAGAAGAGTGGCCCATGGTTTGTGAACAGGAATTAGGCCTATTCGCAGCTCTGGGTAGTATTCTTTTTTCTCCTTCAGATTTTCCAGGCCAACGACCGATAAGTCTAAGTGCGCCTTGGAAGGCGTCGAGACGCTGATGCAAAGAATAAAAGAGCTGGCAACTGGCACTGGAGGTTGCATGAAGGGTAGTGATGGAGTCACGACCGCCGGCCGCGAAGCGCGGAAAATCGCGCGTATCTGGAAGCAGTACAAGCGACATAAGTCTCCGCTAATTCGGGAGTTCCTGATAAAATACTACAGACCGCTGGTGCGACATCATGCCCACAGGCTCGCTAAAACGCTGCCGGAAATGGTTGATGTGCAGGACCTGGAAACGGCTGGTATCCTGGGATTGATGGATTGCATCGATCGCTACTGCCCGGAACGAAAGATCAAATTCGAGACTTTCAGCGCCAGACGCCTGCGCGGATCCATGGTCGATGAGTTGCGCGTCATGGACTGGGTACCGCGCCTGGTGCGGACACGGCAACGCGATATCAACAGACAGACCATCGCCCTGGAAGCGGAAATGGGGCGACCGGCCAGCGCGGAGGAGCTGTCCCAGCGGCTGCGACTTCCGGTGGAGAAACTTGCCTCCATACACAGAGACGCCGCCGGCACGGCGATGCTACCCCTGGACAATGCGGGACGAGATTCCGGGGATCAACAGACCCCGATAAGCCAGATCGCCGATACGCACTCTCCCGACCCGGCATTGACGTCACAGCGAAAGGCCCTGCTGGAAATAGTGACCAGGGGAATGACCCGCGCCGAACGACTGATCGTGATGCTGTACTACTACGAGGCGCTGACCATGGCCGAAATCGGCCGGGTCCTGGACCTGAGCGAATCGCGGGTCAGCCAGATGCACACGGTGGTGATAGCCAGGCTCAAGTCCAGCCTGGTGCCGGAGGATTTAGTGGCGTAGGGCTAGGGCCTCAAAAACGTCGCCACCGCTGGGCGCACAGTTTCACGCTTGCTCCATTACGGAAACAGGCGAACGGACAATCGTCGCCGCGGGCGCGTTCAGAATCGCTTGGTAAGCGTCAGGGTAATGGTATTGCCCTCGGCGCGGTTTACCGCCCAGACTTCGCGGCAATAGCGTAGGGAAACGAAAAACATCTGCTCCGGAAAGGCGATGTTAACTTCGGGGCCAACGCCGACGACATGATCAAAATTAGTGTTAGCTCCGAAACCATGGTCATTGGTCACCTTGGCCTGGTAGTAGCCTACCACGCCCAACTCGACGTTTTGAATGATCTCATTGGCCACGCCCCACTCCGCCGTCCAGGCATCGCCGGGAACAATGTGGGTATCGCGATCCTCAGAGTTGATCTCGTAGCGATTTAACAGCGAGACGGACCAGGTCTTGGCGGAATCGGGATACCAGGTGGCGCCTGCGGAGAACATGGTGCCCCAAAAACCCAATCCGGGTTTGGTGCTTGGCGGAGCCTCCGAGTCTCCCGCTGGCATCCATTCGCCGACGGCCAGCGCCAGATCAAGCTGCGGCAAATGCCACGACAGCGTCGTTTCCAACAGCGGATCGCCGAACCCCAAACTTGAACTGTCGAACTTTCCCTGAGGGGTGTCCACCGATGTCCGGGTGGAAATCAATGGCCACACGGCATCGAAGCCGATGTTGCCGTCAAATACCTTGACGTCCGTGATGTAAGTCAGGCGGGGAACCTGGGCATAGACGAGAGTATTGAGGTTTGCTCCACGAATTTCCTCGCCGTTGCTGCCGTTGACGCGATCGGCAAAATAGAAAAGGTTGTAATCGCGGAAATAAAATCCTTCCGGAGGCAGTGTGGCGGCCTTAATGCCTTCGGTGCCAGGCACGTAATGGGCATCCGGCTGACCGTACGCCGGAATACAAGCCAGGGCCATAGCCAAGGCCGCAAAACCGAGAGACAACGACTTCAAATGACTATGTGCAAAGCGCATGCTGTTCTCCACAACCCGACAAACTCTTAATGCGAACCGCCACGCTGGCGGACAATCGCTGCCCGTATCCTCCCGGAAACGGGGCCTAAGTACTGACTGCGACGGACAACTTAAATGAGCTACCAAGGACATTTCTTTTTTTGTAGCCCTCTCCGACGGCCCAATCATCGCTTGCGGGACGGGGGAAAGTCAAGAGATCAATAGTTTTACAAATATCCCGTCGTACTTAGAATGCCGCTTTATGCCGCACACACACACCAGTTATCTGGAATTGATCAAGACTGTACGCGAGATTGGCATGCTTAAGTCTGTAGCCGGTGTCCTGAACTGGGACGAGCACACGCAATTGCCACCCAAAGGCACCGAGCACCGCGCCACGCAGGTCTCGTTGTTGGCGAAGATTATCCACGAAAAGTTCTCATCGGCACACGTCGGCCATCTGATCACCGAAATGGAGGCCTCTGACCTGCTCCATGACCCGCAGAGCGACGCCGCCGTCAATGTGCGCGAGCTGAGAAGGGACTATGACCGGGCGGTGCGGGTGCCATCGTCACTGGTGCAGGAGATCTCCCGTGTGGCGGTGCTGGCTCAGAGCGCCTGGGCGGAAGCGCGTCGCAAGTCGTCCTACGGCGATTTCCAGCCGTTCCTGGCCAGGATTCTGGACCTGAAACGCGAAGAGGCCGAATGCGTGGGCTATCGCACATGCCCTTACGATGCGTTGCTCGATGAATACGAGCCTGGGGAAACGACGGCCAATCTCAACGTGGTCTTCGCGTCCTTGCGTGACAAACTGGTGGCCCTGATTGGAAGGATCGGAGCTTCGGGGCGCAAAACGCCGCTGGATATCCTGGAAAGATATTATCCGCGAGAGGCGCAGGAGAAATTCGCCCGGATGGCGGCCATGAAGATCGGCTTCGATTTCCAGGCTGGCAGGCTGGATACCACGGTCCATCCCTTCTGTTCGGACCTGGGCCCAGGCGATACGCGCCTGACCACCCGGTACGACGAAAATTACTTCGGCGATGCCTTCTTCGGCGTGATGCACGAAGCCGGCCACGGTCTGTACGACCAGGGTCTGAAGCCAGAATATTTCGGCACCCCGCTGGGCGAGGCTATTTCTCTGGGAATCCATGAATCACAATCACGCACCTGGGAAAATCTGGTGGGACGCTCTGGCGTGTTCTGGAAGCACTTCTTCCCCCTGGTCAAGGATGCGTTCCCGGCGGCGCTTGCCGGGGTCTCCGAGGAGCAATGGGTTTTTGCGGCCAACGACATACGACCGAGTTTCATCCGCGTCGAGGCCGACGAGGCCACGTACAATCTGCACATTCTGCTACGCTTCGAGTTGGAGCAAGCGCTGCTGCACGAGGACTTGCAGGCCGCCGACCTACCAGGAGCCTGGAACGAGAAGATGAAGCAGTACCTGGGTATCGTGCCGCTGGATGACGCGCACGGATGCCTCCAGGACATTCACTGGAGCATGGGTGCGATCGGGTATTTCCCCACTTACACGCTGGGCAATCTTTACGCCGCCCAGTTCTTCGAGCAGGCGCAGGCTGATCTGGGCGACTTGGACAGACAGATCGCCGCCGGAAACTTCGCCCCCCTGCTGGCATGGCTGCGGAAGAACATCCATTCACATGGCCGGCGGTACAGTGCCGGGCAACTGGTGAAGAAAATCACCGGCAAGGAGTTGTCTTCCGAACCGCTGCTGAAGCACTTGGGGAAGAAGGCGCGTGAATGGTATGGCGTGTAAGGCGAGCCGGAGACTCCACCGCCGCTTGGGGCTGCACGCCACCTTATAATCCGGGTGCCACTATTGCTTCCGATGCTTCAACAACCACTGACTAAACGTCGCATCAGTAAAGAACGCTTGCCAGCTTTCGGAAGTGGGTTGGGGAAGGATACTTAGCTGAACTTCCCCGTGGGCCTTGGTGATGGCATCGGCAAGTTGTTTGTCGGCATCGGCAACGGGGGCCTCGTTGTCGCCTACAACAAGCCAGGCAGGTATGGAGCGGAGCTTGCCAGCGGTTTCCTCTGGCTTGCCTTCGACTTTAAGGCCTTCGACCCTGAGGCTGTGATCTGATGGGCTCAGGTTCGGAGAGGGGACAGCGGCGGAAGCGGACACGATGGCGGCGAAACGATCCGGGGCATCGATGGCAAGCTTCCAGAGGCTGGCGCAGGCGACATTGGCGCCGGCCAGGTAAACGCGGTCTTCGTCAAGACGCAGGCGGCGGGCCATTTCCTCAGCCAGTTGCAACAGGGCCTTGGACAAAAGCGGATCGTCCCAGGTCATGCCCCGCGGACATTGGGGCCAGAGGCCGATCAGAGGGAAGAGATCGCGAAGCTTGTCGTCGCTGGTCAAAGCCGAATCAAGCGACCAGCCGCCGACCTCCCCCAGGAACATCAGCATGGGAACCTTCTCGGCGCCCTTGTCGTACACGGTGGGAAAGAAGAGGCGGTAGGTAATGTCAATGGCCTTGCCGCCGACGAGGGCCTGGAATTGGAGCTTCTGGAGGCCCGGGGCTTGGGTCAAAACGACGGCGGCGTTGCGGGCATCGACCTGATCACGCTGGGCGCGCTGCTGGGGGGTGAGGCGACAATGGGCCAGACACCAGGCGCAGAATTCGCCTGCGGTGTAATAAGGACGCCAAGTTTGGGGCTCAAACTTGGGAAGAATCGCGACAGTGACATCAGCGCCGGCTTTGCGGAGAACCGAGGTATTCTGCCGCGCGGCCTGGAGGGCGGGGACATCGCCGGCGGGAGAAAGGAAACGCACGGCGGCATATTTCAGCTTGGCAACGGAGGCATCAAGAGAGGAGGCGGGCGGACCGACAGGGGCAAGACCGGCAAAACGGTCGGGATCGTCCAGGGCCAGTTGCCAGACGCCGGCGGCGCCTTTCCCCTGACCTGCGGCGTAAACGCGATCGGGATCAACCTTAAGCATGGCGGCGACATCGTCCAATAGAGCCAGCAGAGCCTTGGAAAGCTCGGCGTCACCCCACGCTTTGCCATCGGGACACTGGGGGGCGACACCGATCATGGGGAAGGCCATGCGGGTCTTGTCATCGGCGCGGGGATCGGTTTCATCGCCCCACTCGATAATCGGCCCTACGTCCATAGCATCGGCTTCAGAATGCAGATAAAGCATAAGCGGCCACTTGCCGGAACTGGGATCGTAGCCCCTGGGGATGTAGAGCATGTAGTTGATCATGGCGTCCTTGCCGCCTAACTGGACAGCGAAATTGCGCCGCTGCAAACCAGACGCCAGGGGCATGGGGCCGCGGTCAAGAGTTGCCCGCTGCCGGGAAGTGAGGCGGCGCTGATAGAGGAACCAATCGTAGAAACGCTGTTCCTTGAAATACAATGGCCAGACATCGTGGGCATGGCCGGGGACGTAGGTAGTCTGGATGTCGGCGCCGACCTGCTGGAGGGCGGCGACCATCTGCTGCGTGCCCTGGAAAAAAGGGCCGTCGCGATCGCCACAAATGGCCCATGTCTTGACGTATTTAAGTTTTTCACCGGCCGTCTCGGCATAGGCAACCCGGCCACAGATAGGGGCGATGGCCGCAAACCGGTCGGGGCCGGCCTCGGCAATGGTCCAAGTACTGGTGCCGCCCAGACTGAAGCCGGTCATGTACATGCGCTCGGGGTCGATGCGGCAGCGGGACTCGAGAAAATCAACAAGCTGCACGATGGCCCGCGCCGTGGTCGGAGTGTTGTCGTGAATGGGGCAGATGTTCACGAAAGGGAACCATTCGCGCAGATGGACGTCGTTGAGCATGTGAAACTGGGGCCCGTGTTTCCACATGCCGCTGAGGTTCCGGTCGGCTTCGCCGGCCCCGTGCAGGAAAACCAGGCCGGGCCACAACGAGTTGTTCTGGTCGTAGCCGCGCGGAAAGTAGAGCATGTAGGGAATGTCCACGACCTGTCCATCCACGCACGCCGAAAAATGCAATTTGTGCGTGCCGGGAGCATCGTTAATCATGACCGAACCATGTTCCATGCGGCGGATATCGCGTTTGTCCCGGTCCTGGGGCGGCAGCCGATGGTGTCTGTAAAACCAGTCATAGAACTTGGCATCGCTATAGAGCGATTGCCAGGGAGGATCGCCGACAATCGCCGCCAGGTCCAACTCCATTTCGGCCCCGACCTGGCGCAGACCCTCGGCCAGATGACGTGCGGCATCGGCGGCCTTGAGATCGTTCAGCGGAGCGTGCAGCCAGATGCCCTGATAGCGAACGGCCTCGATATCGGCCGGCTGAGGATCTATGCCCCATATCCCGATAGGCGAAAAGGCGGCAAAACGGTCAGGCTTGACCAGATCGAGCCGCCAGGCGGCAGCAGCGCCCATTCCCTCGCCAGCAATATAGACACGGCTGTCATCCACGCGCAGTTTCTCGGCCATGTTCTGAAGGAAGCGGTCCAGTAGACTCAGCATGGATGAATCATCCCAGCGACGGTTGGCCGGACATTGGGGGGCGAGGACGATCACTTTGCAGGCATCGCGCAGGGCCGGGCTCTTCTGCATGGCTAGACAAGGCCCCCATTTGGTAATGGCTGCCCCATCGTTGCCGCAGGTGGGCAGGTCATGGAGCATCAGTACCACAGGGCAGACATCCTTGTTCTTGTTGTAGGCGGCGGGTAAACAGGCAATGTAGGGCAGTTCGATGTCCTTGCCGTCAAGTTGGGTCTGCCAGACACGCTTGTTGACGCCTGGAAAATCCAGCGGGCCGAGAAGTTCCTCGCGAACGTGCTTCTTTTCCATCTCGTCACGTTGGCCAGGTTCAAGACGTTTCTGCTTGAGCATCCACTTCGTGAATTTTGGATCGGAATAAAAGGGCAGGCTAATTTCCTGTGGATTGGGCTCGAATTCCACCTGGAGTGCCGCGTGGGCTAGCTGTTCGGCAGCGTCCTTCATCTTATCGGCGATGCCGCCTTCATTGCCGACGACGCCGAGCCAGACCGGGGTGAAGCGATGCGCGGCGCCAAGTTGATCGACACGGGCGGGTAGCCCGGACGAACAGGCAACCCCAATGAAGCGCTCGGGGGCATCGACAAACATGCCCCAGGCCGCGGCGCCGCCGGTACCGGTACCCGCGGCATAAATACGTTGCCGATCCATACGCAGCCTGGCCATCTCGTCATCGAGGAGGGCCATGACCGCCATGGTAATTTCCACCTCATCCCAACGCCGGCCGGACGGACATTGCGGAGCTATGCCGATGAAAGGCAACGTGGCCGGAACTTCTTGGCTCAGGCGGACAGGGCCGCCGGAACCATAGTTGAAGATCGATGTCAGTTCCGTACCGCAGTCGGCCGTATCATGCAGATAGAGCATGGCAGGCAGAGAGTCCTGGTTCTTGTCGTAGCCGTCGGGCAGGTAGCAAACGTAGGGCAGGTCTACGGTCTTGTCGCCAACCTTGGCATGGAAGACATGACGGTGTTCTCCGGGGGTTGGGACAAACGCAGACGCAGACTGCTGTTGCGTGGTCTTCCACTGTTCGGCGGTCATACGCCGCTGGGACAGGAACCACTCGTAAAGACGCCGATCGCTATACAGGCGATCACATGTAGCGGAAATAAAAGCGGCCACGGCGGCGGCGTTGGGAGCCGGCGCTGGAGGCGGAGGCGGCACGAGCCCTGGCAGTTGCGAAAATCGCACTGGCGCGGCGATCTTCCCCAGGGCAGCGCACATGGCGGAAGCCTGGGAGGCGCTGTTCGCATCGGCGCCGATGGTAATCATCCATAAATTGGTGTGGGCCAGCAGGCCGGCGGCAGAAGGATCGGGCATCTTGCCGCCGATAGGAAGCAGCGCCGCCCACATCGCTGGATCGAGAGCCGTCATCTGCCACGTGCCGGTGGCGCCAGCCCCGACGCCGCTCAGGTAGATACGATCGGGATCGACGCGGAAACGGGCGGCAATCTGCCGCACAACGCCCAGGGCAGCGCGGCAACGCTGCGACGAGCCATCAACGATCGGCGCCACCACAATGAAGGGCAGATAGTCGCGAAAACGCGCATCGGCCTGGAGGAACTTGTTGGGACCCCTGGCAAACGCCTTGTCGATATTGGCCTCGGCGGCATCGTTCAGGTAGACCAGCAATGGCCACTTGATATCGGTATTGCCGTCGTAGCCGGCCGGCAGGTAGAGAGTGTAGGGAAGATTGACGGCCTGAGCGCCGGCCCAGGCGGTGGACTGAAGACGATAATGGCCGGGAGTCTTGGGCAGCGCGGCCAACTCGTCATCGGTTTGCCTGGCCAACAGAAGGTCGCGGTCCTGGCGTTCTTTGACTGAACGACGATGCTGCTTGAGCATCCAGTCATAGCTGGCCTGTGCGGTGTAGAAGTTCTGGGCACACTCATCGCGCGAGGCGCCGAGTTGGGCAAAATCGACCTCGCACCGTGCCGTCTTGAGAGCCTCGACCATGACGTCCTGGCCGGCCATGGATTCCTTGTCGCTGGCGGCGCAGACCACATACGCCGGAACATACTTGAGGCGGACGGCCGCCTCGGCCGGAGAAACGGCTGGCGAGGAATTGGCTACCACCGCGGCAAAGCGGTCGGGGTTGTCGATGGCCAGCCGCCAGGCCCCGGCGGCGCCCATGCCCACGCCGCTGACATAGACGCGATCGGGATCGAAGCGCAACTGCCTGGCCAGATCGTCCAGAAGAACCAGGACTGCCTTGATCGCAACTGGATCGTCCCAGCGCAAATCCGACGGGCACTGCGGGGAGAGGCTGATCAGGTTGAGGTGATCGCGCAGGTTATCGTTGGCACGGAGGGCGTGTTCGATGCCGCTTTGTGCGATCGCCGTCAGATTGACGCCGCGATCCTTTTCATCGTGGAGAAAGAGAACCAGGGGCAGAGGCTCCTTGGCTTTCTCATAGCTCTTGGGCAGGAAGAGGCGAGCGGGCAACGCGACCGGCTTGTCGCCGATGCGGGTGGCGAAACGGATCTTGTGACTCCCGGCGCTGTCGGGAAGAAGGCCGTCGAGAGCGGACGGGTGAAGTGGATCGTGGATCGCGGGTATGCCTGGTGCGGTTGTTGGCGCGGACGCGGGAACGGTAGCAGACATTGGTCGAGAGTCAGGAATCGTGGGGCGGGAGGGTACGGTCGTGGGCGTCAAGCCTGGCATCGGAATGGGTATTGTCGCGGGGACCGGTGTGGGAATAGACGCGGCCAGTGTCGGCGGCGACAATACGGGCCTGGTTGCGGGCCCATCGGCCATAACCGTAGACACCGTCCACAGGCATCGGCTCGGCTGGGCTGACCCGGCAAGCAGCAGGCCAATGACCAGTCGGGCGGCAAAAAACCGGGGAAGACAATATCTAGTCCCTCGCATTCGGCAATCCTCATTGAACCCAACGACACTACATGGTGATTACTTCGCAAGCGTCGTCGTGTTGCCGGCGCAGGGTGAATATGCCCAGTTTATCGAGCATAGCTTGGGCCCAGAGAACAGCGTTAGAGTCTTGAAGTATCCGTAGACGAGCACCGGGAACGCCTGGCGTTCGCCAATGGGCTGGAGGCTCGTCTGCAGACCACTTCCATCGGACCGGTCTGGGCTAGCGGTTCGTCTACCACAGTTCCACTTCCCCCCCCTTCTGCATTTGGCATTCGACCGCAACGCGGCCATTTTTTTGCCTTTTCGCCCATCCTTTCTTACCATCAACCTCCATGAGCAGCTCACCTACCATGCCGCAACGCAGGGCGATGCCTGATGCCGACGGACATTTCGGCCCCTACGGCGGCGTGTTCGTTCCTGAGACTCTGGTGTTTGCCCTGCGCCAACTCGAGCATGAGTACCGCCGAGCGCAGAATGATCCGGCGTTCAACAGCGAATTCGAGCTGTATCTGCGGGATTTCGTGGGGCGGCCCAGCCGACTGTACCTGGCAAGTCGCTTAAGCGAGAAGATCGGCGGAGCGAAGATCTACCTCAAGCGGGAGGACCTCAACCACACCGGCGCTCACAAGATCAATAACACCATAGGGCAGGCGCTGCTGACGGTGCGCATGGGGAAGAAGCGTCTGATCGCCGAGACCGGCGCCGGACAGCATGGGGTGGCAACGGCAACGGCGGCAGCGCTGTTCGGACTGACCTGTGATGTCTATATGGGCGCGGAGGATATTCGCCGACAGGGCCTCAATGTATTTCGGATGCGACTGATGGGGGCACGGGTCATCGAGGTGAACAGCGGCAGCCGGACGCTCAAGGATGCCACCAATGAGGCCATGCGCGACTGGATGGGTAGCGTGGCGCACACACATTACATAATTGGCAGCGTGGTGGGCCCGCACCCCTTCCCGATGATCGTTCGGGACTTCCAGGCCATGATCGGACGGGAGACAAGGTCGCAATGCCTGGAACTGGAGGGAAGGTTGCCGGATTACGTTCTGGCCTGCGTGGGCGGCGGATCGAATGCGGCGGGCATGTTCGCTCCGTTTGTGGATGATGCCGACGTGAAATTGGTTGGCGTGGAAGCCGGCGGCCGCGGCAGCGCTTTGGGACAACATGCCGCCTCGCTGTGCGCCGGGAACCCCGGCGTTTTGCATGGGTCGCTTTCCTATGTTCTTCAGGATGAGGACGGGCAGACCGCCGATGTGCATTCGGTGAGCGCGGGGCTGGATTACCCCGGAGTCGGACCGGAACACGCCTACTGGAAAGACAGCGGGCGAGTGCAATACGTGAGTATCACTGATGCCGAGGCTCTGGAGGCATTTGAGCTTCTGGCACGGTGCGAAGGCATACTGCCGGCGCTGGAATCGGCCCACGCCATCGCCTACGCCCGGAAGTTGGCGGCGGGGCTATCGCCACAACATGTGGTGGTGATCAATCTATCGGGAAGGGGAGACAAGGACTGTCAGGAAGTGGCCAGGCTCACGGAACGCCTGTAGATGGCACGCTATGCGTGCCGTCTTACGGCGACGGACGAAAAACAGGCGGTAAACCACACTACCTGTTGTGGCTTGATGCCTCTTATACCTTTCCGAGCTAGCCCACCAGGCCGGGAAAATACAGAACCCGAAACGCGCCCTGCAAACGCCGTCTTTAGTTGGATAAAGAGAAAAAAATTAGTGTAAGACGAAGATGTAAATGATGGCGCCGCCGACGATGATGAAGGTAGGGAGGACGACGTAACCCAAAAGTCGGCGGGTACCGGGAGACAGAGCGGCCATGGACGAACTCAGGAATGACATAGGCGAGAAGGAGGATCGCTCCGAAGAGGCGGGGACAACCACCTCGGAACTATCGCCGACCAAGGCAACCGGGACGGAAGCGGCAGCAAGTGCCATGTCAGACGCACCGGCGACAGTGCGCCGACGAACCAGATGTTTGCGCAATTCCACATCGTGACGCCACTGTGGCTCCGGTTCCGTTACCGGCGCTGCCGCCGAAGGCATAGGCGCCAATACCGCCCGGAATGGTTCCGGCGAAGTAACTTCCTCAATGGATTGGGACTCAGCTACTGACGGCGTTGGCTCAACGGCAATCTCAATGGACTGCGGCTCGACAACAACCGACGACGGCTCGACCGAAATACGCTGGGGAGTCGGAGCCAGATTGGGCGACCTCTCCGCAGGCACCGATTCAGCCGGCAGCGCGGTTTGCGCATTATCAAGTCCACGTGAGTCATCTAGTTCATCAAAGAACTCGCCCAGATCCCCAGACAGTTGCTCTTCTATAGCTGTGGAGGAATAGGAAATGGTATCCGGACTACACGTGACTGCGGGTTCAATCAATGACTGTGTTACGGCGTGTCTGGAGTATCTACTACCGGCCTTGACATTCTTCATTGGTGCAACATCAGTACCGGCCAGAAGACGAAGAACTTGTTCCCCCGCTAAGCGCGCAAGCAGATCGTCTACGCCGGCAGGGAGCGCGGCGCTGGTTTGCGCAAGCTGATCGGGCAGGTCTACAAACGCCTGTCCCATGGGGGTTCCTCCATCGTAGTTCAGGTCCAAAAGAAATGAAGCCGCCATGGCTCCCAGCCTTACTACGACGACAAATAATATCAAATTGGCCCCACTGTAGCAATAACTATTTCACGAAAATCGTAATCCAAATTACTGGACGAATTCCCATTTTTTCATCGTATGCACAACACCCAAACCCATGGTCGGCAAGAACCCTGGCGATGCTGAAAGATAATCAAACAGACAGTTGGCGGCTCTTTTAAGGCAAGATCAGAGAACGACCGGTCATTTCGGCAGGCTGGCTAAGTCCCATAATATCCAGAAGCGTAGGGGCTACATCGGCCAAACCGCCGTCTGAGCGTAATTTATTGCCCCGGAGGCGTTTATCCATGATGCTCAGTTCCACGTCGTAGGTGGTGTGGGCTGTGTGAGGACCGCCGGTATTGGGGTCGATCATTTGTTCGCAATTGCCATGATCGGCAGTGACGACAGCCAAGCCGTCCTGTCGTTCGACCGCATCCATAATTCGCCCTACACATTTATCTACATGCTGGACGGCTTGGACTGCCGCCTCAAGAACGCCGGTGTGGCCGACCATGTCGCAATTGGCGAAATTCACCACAACCAGATCATAGATGGCCGAGTTAATGCGTGTGACGACCTCGTCGCACACGCCATAGGCGCTCATTTCCGGCATCTTGTCGTAAGTGTCCAGCGGCTGGCCGTTGGGCAGAAGTTTGGGCGAGGGAATGATCTGGCGATCTTCCAGGGGAAACGGCGTCTCGCGATAATCGTTGAAGAAAAAAGTGACGTGGGGAAATTTTTCGGTCTCGGCGCTGCGGAATTGGCGCAGGCCCAGATTAGAGAGGAACTCGCCAAGAATGTTGGTCATCTTGGGTGGCTTGGGATAGGCCACGTGAACAGGCAGGTTCTGCTCGTAAGCGGACAGCGTGGTGTAATGCAGCTTGAGTTTGGAACCCCGCTCAAAGCCTTGGGTAACGGCGGCGGGATTCTGGGCATCCTTGGAAGCTTCGATGTATGGGAACTTGTCGAGGGTGAAAGCCTTGGTGATCTCACGGGGGCGGTCGCCGCGGTAGTTGTAGAAGATCACTGAATCGCCATTGCGGACGACAGACCGCGGGGTGACGCCATCATCGCAGATGATCGAAGGGGCGATGAACTCGTCGCCTGTCATGTTTGGGGCGGTGGGATGTTCGTAGTAGTGGGTGATCGCGGCTTCGGCACAGCGAAACTTGGCGCCCTCGGCCATCACCAGGGCGCGATAGGCTTTTCCCACGCGATTCCAGCGATTATCGCGGTCCATGGCCCAGTAGCGTCCTATGATCGTGGCGACTTGGCCCACGCCGATCTGTCGCATTTTAGCCTCTATCTGGCGCAGATACTCCAGCCCGGAGTTGGGCGGGGAATCTCGGCCATCGGTGAAAGCGTGCAGGAAGACCCTGGTCAGCCCGCGCCGGCGACACAATTCCAGGCAGCCGTAGAGATGCTCCAGCAGCCCATGCACGCCTATATCGCTGGCGATGCCAAACAGATGAACATTGGTCTTGTTCTCCAAGGCATTGGTGACTGCAGAGTTCAACTCTACATTATCGAAGAATTCTCCATTGCGGATAGCCTTGGTGATACGAACGGATTCCTGGTCGACGATACGGCCGGCGCCGATGTTCTGGTGCCCCACCTCACTGTTGCCCATGGTCCCTTCGGGCAAACCGACCTCGAAACCGCTGGTGTGAATGAGAGTGTTGGGATACTCGGCAAGCAGTTTGTCATCCGCCGGATGCTTGGCCAGATATATGGCGTTGGCGTTGTTCCACTTGGGATAGGGGTTCTTCCCCCATCCGTCGCGGATGATGAGAACTACGGGGCGATGCTTGAGTCTGGTCGCGGAAGCCATGAGTCCTTTCGTAAGGGCAGGGAATCATAGCGGGGAAAGAGGGAAGGTGAAAGCGGAAAAAGAAACACTAAAGGCCAAAGGAGGAGAAACTGAAAGACACTACCTACTTCTGACTTCCGCCAATCGACTGGGATATCCTGACGGCACAGAGCCGGGAGGATACCGACGTTCCGGGCTAACTGCTGATGCGGCGGCAACGAAGGCGGGCGCGTTCCCAGAGGCTGCGGGTGTCGGCGTCGAGTTCGGATTCGTGGGCGTCGAACCAATGCAATGCGTCAACCAAACGCACGGACTGCTGGAAAGCTAGTTGGTCGCCTAGCTGGAAGAGAAGGAAGGCGGAAAGATACGGGTCTTCGGGCATGCGGCGCAGGGGGATGTTGGGCCAGATGCCTTCGGCTTTCTGGAGGTTGGCCAGATACTGCAAACCACGTTCTATCGATTCGCCCTGCCCTTTACCGCACATCAGGGCGCGGATACACAGGGCAGTAGTGGTGAGGTCGCCCCAGCCGCCGTCGGCTTCCTGGCTGACGATGACGGCGGCGACGAGCTTCGAATAAAAAGGTAGGTGGGCCTGACAAAGTTCGTCCATGCGGATCATGGCCATGGCGGACGCCGCAGCGATAGTGCGGCCGACGTCCAGTTCCATACGCAACGATCCCTCAGAGCGACAAGCCATAAGATCGTGAAACAGCCGGTCGTATTGCTGAGAACTCCAGGTCCGTTCGATTTGTCTGATTGTGGTCATAGTAACCATCCTTGCGGTAGTTGTATGTTAGGAGTAATTATTACCTAACATCGGCCGAATGTCAAGGCGAAAGTTAGGATAAAATAAGGGATTAGAATAAAGACGAAAACAACCGCTTAACGATGGATTATGGCCCCAAAATCTCAGCAAACGCGACAATAACCTGTGGAATTTCAGTAAGTTACGTTCCGTGTTGCGCCTAGCCACGGTCCTGATGCCACACTTCCGCATCGCCTATTGCGATAGGCCGAGCTTAAATCGATTCTAAGTCGCGGAGGCTGGTCCAGGCGCAGGAGGGCAAGAACCAGCCGAGGAGGATCAAGAGAAATTGGGAAAGCACGAAGCCTATGAGCCAAGGCTGGCCGGATTCCATGTGGCCGTAACTGTGGAGGCCGACGCCGTACATGTTGGTGCCGAACCAAGACCAGGCGGTGACGATGTTGCCGAATATAGCCAGGAGAGCCATGCCCCGATTGCGGACCAAGCCGCCCCACCGTGCGTGCAGCAACAGAACATTGGTCAGGACCACCAGCAGTGCGCCGTTCTCCTTCGGGTCCCAGCCCCAGAAACGGCCCCAGGACTGATCGGCCCAGATGCCGCCTAGCACGGTGCCCACGAAACTCATGATCGCCGCGAAGACCACGGTTCCGTAGATCATGTCGGCCAGTGGCTTGCCCCTGGCGCCGGCGAGGCGTTTGGTTCCAAGCCCCATCACCAAGTACGCGATACCCATGAAGCCGGCCAGGAAGGAGGCGGCGTAGCCAAAGGAAATGCACAGGACATGCGTGGCCAGCCAGAAGTTGGTGTCGAGGACTGCCATCAGAACTTGAAACGCGTCCTCGCCGCGCAACGACAGACGGTAGGCGATATGCAGGGAGCAGAAGCCCAGAATGGCGGCGATGACGATGCCGATGCCATTGCGGAATATGCGTTCGAGGATAAGGCACACCAGGCCTATTCCCCAAGCGATGAAAATGGCCGAGGAGGTCAAATCCGTCACCGGCGGGCGTCCGGAGATACTGATTTCCCCTGCCAAACCCAGAGTGTGCAAAATCAGAGTGAGAATTAAAACCGTAAGGGCGGCCCGGCCCAGAGGCTTGGTCCAGGCGAGCCACGACACCACCACCATAACAAAGATAAGGACATAGAGTAGTTGGCAGAAAAAGAACGGGTCCGCCCGATTGAAGAAGGCCTCGAACTCGACGGCTTGGGAATCCGCGGGCGCCTGTCGGCGCACCTGGCCGCGGTAATCGGCCAGAAGCCGGTTGAACTCAGCCGGCTGGCCCTCCACACAGGCGTCCAGCATCGAGTTGAACAGACGCAGATATTCAATGCCTTGGCCGGCGGCGGAACCGGGCCCCATGGGCTCTAAGGGCCGCCATTCGGCGCCAGGAGTGGCCGGAGGCGCAAGATAAAGCCCCCCGAAACGGTTCAGGGCTGCGAAAAGGCCGATTTTGCCGCGCAGTTCCGCCAGCGCCATCTGAAATTGATCGAAACGCGCTGGATCAGTCTTTTCCAGACGGCGAAGCTGCGGCTCAAGCTTTGCGGAACTGTCGCGAAGTTCCCGCCAGGAAAAAAGTTTCTGGCTGGAATCCGGGCCGAGCATGTCCACCAGATCGGGATAATCGATGCGGAAGACCTTATAGTCCTCCGCGGCCTCGCGACCGGCGAAAAGATCAAGCAGCCATGCGATCGCCGGTCGCCGGCGGCCATCCCGACCTTTGATGGTGTCATGCCCGCTGAGGAGTTTGAGCGAATTGCGGGCGGCGCTGTCAAGCGGCTGCACACGGCCTTCGTAGCAGATGGGAATCTTGCCAAACTCCGCCGTGTCAACACCTTTTACCGACGGGGGAACAAGCCAGGCAATGAAACAACCGCCACAAAGAATAACGCCGGCGGCAGCAGTGAGAACCGAAGGACGATCCCATGCCGCGCGCGGCGCTGGCTTGGCCATATAACGGGAGAGACGGGGAAGGAAATGGATGAGCATTCCCGCGCTCCCGACCAGGCAAGCCAGATAAGGAATCCACCAGGCGGGATTGCGAACAACCTGCAACACCGTGCCGCGATCCTCTGCGCCGGCGGACAACTGGTAGATGGTTTCCCCCGCTGGATCGCGCCAGGAAGGATATCGCAGGGGGTGATTCATCCATATGTTCACCTCACGGTCTTCGCCGTGGGAGGGATCGATAAGGCGAATGAGACTGGAGAAGTTTTTGGGGCGATCCGTACCGGTGTAACGATCGTGTGTGAACTTCAGCAGCGTGATGGCATATGGCTTGTAGTAGCGTTTGGCGCGGAGCTGAAGCAGATACCGCGCCGAACCAATGTGGATATCCTCGGCGTCCATCAGCCACTGGGAAAGTCCCAGCACGCCCAATTCTCTCCCCTGGTAACGGACAACCACAATAGCCGCCGCCCGATCGGCATTGGCATCGGCGCCGGTATCACGGGGCCGTTCGACAATCACCGCCCCGGGGTTGCTGCCAGAGATCGCCGGTACAGGGGCTGTCTGGCCAGCCGTCTGGGCTCTTTCCGGTTCAAGTATCTGCGAATTGGCATAATACTCCCGCACTTCGATATCGAAAGGCAGACGCGGATCATGGATGGTCCCCTTCTGCCGCAGCCGTGCGGCGGAAATAACCGTCACTTCATCGTGGTCGTCGGGACTAGTGTCCGTCACCGCCAGTTCCGGCTCCTGCTCGTCTTCGGCGTAGTTCTTGGATTGGCCCTCGTCCAGGGCGATCACGCTCCTGATGGTGTACTGGCTGGCCAGAAGATCTCCGGCCAGTAATGCCAACAGGCCGCCGTGGATCAGCCAGACGCCGATGCGACTCCCAGGCGATTTAGGCCGGCGGGTGTGGGCGGCCGCCAGATTGACGATGATCAGTATCCCCAGGGCAATGCCCCCGGGCATGGGCAGACATGGCGACCGGCCCCCAGGCCAACGGAAATGTGTCCCGTACAGCAGCAGCGCGTTGATATCCACCCAGACGAATAGACTGTGAAAAAACGTCCTCTGAACCTGGAAAACACTGGTGGTCTTTTGGACTCCGCTGGCCGCGTACACCAGCACCATCGCCAGGGCCATAAGGACGACCGCCAGCTTCGACGATGCCAGGAAACAATGGATTCGCCCCAGCAACGCGGGACGTTCGGATGCTTGTGGCATGCTATTTACCGGCCGGGGCCAGTTCCACCGATTTCAAGAATCCTTCGAAGGCGGCCTTTTGCTGACACACCAGGTCGGCGGGACCGACGAGCTTGAAAAACCAGTCGTCACTGCCATCGCTGACGATGGCCAGGATCATCCGCAGCGGCTTGGTCCCGGCGGCCTCAGGGCCAGCCAAATCCACCAGCATCCCCTTCTTTCCCGAGACCTCTACGGACGGTAGATCCGTTGGTTTTACCTGGGTCACTGCCGCCAGGCCCACCTGTTGACGCCAGCGGTTGTAGTTATCCAGAAGCGAGCCGGAGTTGAGGGCCAGTTTCAGCACCGAGACTTCCGCATGACCTTCGCCCTGGACTATCTGGAAGGAGGCTATCCGCAAAGGCTTGAGTTGGGCATCCGCCTGCCAACCGGTTGGGGTGGCGAATTTCGCCAGGATCATCCCCTGCCCCGCCGTCGGTGGCGTAAGTGGCACCAGCGGACCGCCGGGACCATCGTTGCCGGGTAAGGCCGGATGGCCGGCCGGAAGGTTGGTCCCGCCGGCGTTCTGGCCGGGCAGGGCCGGATGACCCGCGGGCAGTTGCGGCATGCCGACCACCGGAGCAGCGGGCAGGACATTAAAATGCACGCTCTTAAGGAAGGCGTCGAAATTGGCCTTCTGGGCGGCGACGGTCTGAGCGGGGCCGGCCAGTTTGAAGAACCAAGTAACACCATCGTGGGCGACAATGGCCGCCAGCATCCGCGCCTGGCCGTTGTTCAAATCCACAGTTGCCGCCTTCTCCCCACCGATGTCCACCTGTTTGACCAGGGTGGCCATACTGGCTTCAGGGGTGGGATCAAGCCCAAGCTGGCCTTCCCAGCGGTTGACGTTCGCGGTGACGCGCGGTTCGTGACCCAGAGGCGTGACCGTCAAGATCGCCATAGCCTCATCGGCACCGATCGCGAAACGGGCGTAATCCATCTCGCCCTGCGGCGTCGGCTTCCAGTCGGCCGGAAGTTGAAAATCCACCGGCACTAAATCAGCCTTGCCGCCGGCTTGGGGCCCCGGCACCGTGGCCGGAGCGGCCGCTGGCGCAGCGGCTTGTTTGGGAACCGAGTAGTGGTTGACGCCATCATCGGCGTACCCCAACGAGACCACACCCAGCATGGACAAACCAGCTGCAAACGCCTTGAGGCTATATGTTTTATAATTCACAATCGTTAAGTGTAGGTCGATAATCGTTGTCTGTCACGCTGGCCGAACCTGGTCCATGGAGATGGGCCCTATGTTCAGGGTTGTAAAAGTGAGGAGCTTGGCCTGAGGATGTTGCCAGGCATCCGGGGGCAGGCCCATCTTTTCCGAGCACAGGCGGGCCAGTAGTTGTTCTTTAGTCCAGCCGGTTTCCCGGGCCACCTGGGGAAGAAAGCACCCGGCGCGATTGCCGAGGATCAGGTAGATACCGTTGCTCAATAGATCAAACTCCATAGGCGAGGCGGCGGGCTGTAGCGGCGAGAGGATGCTTATATCCAGATCGAGCCTCGGCAACTCGACCAGCGTAATCGGATTGGCGACGAAGCGCGGATCGCGCAGTACCCCGATGGCCATCTCGCGAACCATTAGCAGAAGCGCCTGTTGCGAATCCAACCGCCCGATGCAGCCGCGCAAACCGTGCGTGGCGCAGTCGTGGAGCGTGACAAAGCACCCAGCCGGCTGCATGAGGGCGGGGTCGTTTTCCGGCGTGTGCCCGCCGCAAGCGCATTGGGCCCCAGGAACACCGGCGAGTGCCGGACCACCGAGGGCAACGCTGATCGTGCTCCATGCTTCGCGCAAAAGAGTCAATTGTTGTTCGCTGGCGAGAGTCATAGGAATTGCCTTTAGGCGGGGATTATAACAGAAATGGGGCCAAGGATGAACGCCGGCCACCCTTTGGCGCTGCTCCCTACCGCGGCTGGCGATTCCCGATCACCGGCGATCATACTGCTCCGAGAATCGCCTTCACGCCGATGCCCAGATAGTCCAGAACATCCTGTGGCTCCCGGCCGGACTTGGGAATCTGACCGACGCGCAAGCTCTTGAGCTTCAGGCCCGTCCCCGCCGCCGCCAGAGCCAACTCGGCATCCAGACCGCCGGTGTAGTTGTCCTCGACCGTCACCAGCCGGCCGCCACTACGGGCCGCCAGTTCGATGATTCCGTGGGACTTGAGCGGCAGGGCGTAGGCATCGACGACGGAGGCTTTCTTGCCGTTCTTGGCCAATTCGTCGGCGGCCTTGAGGCATTCGTGCAGCATGTACCCGGCGCTGACTAACAGCATATCCTTGCCTTCGCGCAACACCTTGTAGCCGTCGGCCTCGAAAGTCTCGTCAGCTTTGTACAAGGCCTTGGTATCGGCCCGCAAGGTGCGCTGATAGCAGCAGCCGTCGAGATTAGCCATCAACTCGGTCAGGCGGTAACAACTGACGGCGTCGGACGGGAAGAAATAACGCACCGCCGTCTGACCGTTGTAGTTCTTCACGTGGCAGTAACTGCGGAAAAAGGCGACATCCGACAGCGACATCTGGCTGGGGCCGTCGGCCGCCAGGGTCACGCCGGCGTGCGAGCCGGTGATCTTGATGTTCGCGCCGCCGTTGATGGCCATCTCCACCTGGTCGTAAGCACGCATCACAAACTTGGCAAAAGTAGAACAGAACGGGATTTTGCCCGCCGCCGCCGCCCCCGCCGCAGCGCTGATCATGTTCTGCTCGGCGATCCGGCATTCCAGGAAGCGAGCCGGGAACTTCTTGGCGAACCATTCGGCGAACGTCGAATTCTTCACGTCGCAGTCCAGGGCCACAATGCGTTCGTCGGCGGCGCCCAGGGCCACCAGGGCGGCGCCGTAGGCCCGCCGCGTGGCAATCGGCTTGCCGGCGGCCAGTTCCTTGTCCAGGCCCACCAGGGCCAGGCCTTCGGCCAGCGGGGCGATTTTGATCGGCTTCTGGGCGGTACTGATGTGCGCCGGCGCCTTAGTGGTAATGGCGGCGATCTGCAAGTCGCTGCCGGCGGCATCCCCCATATTCACGCCCAAGTCTCTGGCGGTCTGCTCCAGTTCCTGATCGATCTGGGCCAGTTTGTCCTTCTTAACCGGCGTGCCGTGCTTACCCATTCCCTGTTCGGCGGCGGCACCCCATCCCTTGATCGTGCGGGCCACGATGGCCAACGGACGCGGGCCGTTCTGAACCACCTTCAGTTCATCCAGGGCCAGGCGTATTTCCGCGGGATCATGGCCGTCGATATCCGACACGATGAATCCGAAAGCCTCGAGTTTCTTGACCAGAGTGCGATGGCTTTGCTGCGGGCTGACCCAATCGCTCTGGGCCAGTTCGTTGGCATTGAAGATGGGGATCACGTTGGTCAGTT
>Ga0316227_1000795_pt1 | contig 40165 bp, 42 predicted proteins | sample TBH18019metaG_FD_206012 | JGI IMG/M metagenome (GOLD analysis project Ga0316227, IMG submission 206012) | Freshwater microbial communities from Trout Bog Lake, Wisconsin, USA - TBH18019 | ecosystem: Environmental > Aquatic > Freshwater > Lake > Hypolimnion/Profundal zone | place: USA: Wisconsin... | reverse complement strand
ATGGCGGGTTCGACGGTGCGCAGGTCCTGGTGGAATGGGTGCCGATGGGGCCCGGCGGGTGGGGGGATACTTCGCTCGGGTCCGTGGTCCTGTTCCAGGGCAACGTGGCGGCCGTGAATCCCACCACGACGACGGTGGTCCTGGAGGTCAAGGACTTCAAGGAACTCCTGATCAACCAGATGCCTCGCACGGTGTTTCAGAGCAGCTGCTCCAACGCCTTTGGGGACGCGAACTGCGGCAAGTCCCTGGCGGGCCTCACGGTCAGCAGCTCGATCACCAGCGGGCCCTCCACGACGGGCTTCACGGCCTCGGGACTGGGGCAGGCCACTGGCTACTTCAACCTCGGCACCCTCACCATGACCTCCGGGGCGGCGTCCGGTGCCACCCGGGCCATCTCCACCTTCACCAGCGGGGGGGTAATCGTCCTGGTGACGCCGCTGCCCGCCGCGCCGTCGAACGGGGACACCTTCACCATCACGCCCGGCTGCGATAAGCAGTGGACCACCTGCAACACGAAGTACAGCAACTCGACCCGGTACCGGGGTTGCCCATGGGTGCCTCCACCCGAGACGACGGTGACGGGATGATCGCGGACCTGATGCTGGCGGCCCACAGCCAGATCGAGCACCTGCCCATGGAGGAGCAGCAGCAGCGCCTGGCGGTGGTCCAGGAGGCCCTGACCTGGCTTCGGACCCCCTACCTCCACCAAGGGCGCGTGCGGGGCGCTGGGGTGGACTGCGGGCAGTTCCTGGCGGCTGTCTTCGAGGACACCGGGGTGATCCAGCCCACCAAGATCGAGGACTACCCCCACGACTGGCATTTGCACCGCTCCGAGGAGCGCTACCTGGAGATCGTGGAGCGCGTGGCCCACAAGGTGGACCGGGCGCCGCTGCCTGGGGACATCATCCTCTACCGCTTCGACAAGGCTATGAGTCACGGTGCCATCGTCACCAAATGGCCGGAGCTCATCCACGCCTACATTCGGCTCGGAGTCATCCTCGACGACGCCGAGCGCAACCACGTGCTGCGGGGCGCCCAGCAGGGCGTCTGGTCTTTGAATGTGTGGGGTGCCTGATGGGCGGCCGGCACAACCAGTCCCAGGTGGACCAGCAGATCGCGGGCATTCAGATCCAGACGAGCATCTACGGGTCCTGCCTGCCTCTGGTCTATGGCACCACCCGAATCAGCGGGAACGTGATCTTCGCTCCCCCCAGCGGCTTCATCGCCACGCCGCACACGACCTCCCAATCTAGCGGTAAGGGTGGCGCGGGCAGCTCGTCCAGCACCACCTACACCTACAACGCCTTCGTGATCATCGCCCTGTGCGAGGGGCCCATCTCCAGCATCAACCAGGTCTGGAGTGCCGGGGCCCTTGGCAGCCTGTCGGGCTTCGGGTTCACGTTCACGGCCACCGGCACGCGGCCACAGACCCCCTGGGCGACCCTGACGAGCAACTACCCCAGCCAGGCCGCCCCCTACAGCGGCTTCGCTTATGTGGCCAGCGCCTCGCTGCCCTTGGGTTCCAGCGCCAGCATCCCGAACTTCGGCTTTGAGGTTGTGGCCTTCCTGGCGACGGCTCAGGACCCGAATGCCCTGGCCGCCTACGACGCGATCCCCAGCGACATCATCACGGACTTCCTGACCGACCCGAACCACGGCGCGGGTTGGCTTACCAGCCAGATCGACGTGGCGGGGATGACCACCGGGGCGGCCTCCTACAAGACCTACTGCCAGGCCTGCGGGTTCGTCCTGTCGCCCAGCTTCGACACCCAGAAGAACGCCGGCGATCACCTGCAGGACATCCTGGACGCCACGAACTCCGAGATCATCAGCCACAGCACGGCGACGGGGATGGTGCTCCAGGTGTTGCCCTACGGCGACGTGCCCATCACTGCCAACGGGGCGACCTACACGCCGAACACGACGCCCATCTACAACCTGGGCTACGACGACTTCATCACCAACGGGGCGAAGGACCCGGTCAAGATCACCCGCGACAGCACCCAGGACATCTTCAACTGTGTTCCGGTGGAGTACCTGGACCGGCTCCTGGCCTACAACGTCAACGTGATGCAGATGCCGGACCCGGTGTCTGTGGCGCTGATTGGCCAGAAGAACGACACGGCGAAGTCCCTCCACTGCATCTGCCGGGCTTCCGTGGCCTCGCAGATCAGCCTGATTCTGAGCCAGAAGAACGTCTACATCCGGAACGGCTACCAGTTCAACCTCGGCCTGAAGTACATGCTCCTGGAGGCCATGGACCTGGTGAACATCTCGGATCCGATCATCGGCTTCACCAACAAGACCGTCCGTATCGTCTCGGTGGACATCCCCGGCGAGGACAACGAAGCCGGGGGCATGACCTTCACCTGCGAGGAGTGGCCATTCGGCGTGGCCAGCGCCGCGCTCTATACCGCGCAGACACCCGCTGGTACTTCACCCAACGTCAACGTGGACCCGGGCGCCTGCGCTGCCCCGCTGATCTTCACGTCGCCTTCCCTGTTCGCTGCGGTGCCAGGGGGGGCCGAGGTCTGCGTCCTGACGACCGGCGGTGCGAACTGGGGCACGGGCGACGTGTATGGAAGCGCCTCCGGGAGCAGTTACGGGAAGGTCGGGAGCATCACCGCGCCGGGGCGCTACGGAACCCTCACGGCCTCACTGCCCACCTGGGCTGGTGGCGCCGCCCAGGACAACACGAACACCCTTTCGGTGGTCCTGCCGAACGGGGGCACGCTTTCATCCATCGACCTCGCCAGCGCTCAGAACGGGCTGAACCTGCTCTGGGTGGACGGGGAAATGATCAGCTTCCAGACGGCTACTCTCACGTCGGCGAACCACTACAACTTGACCGGCCTCTTCCGTGGCCTCTACGGAACCACCATCAGCTCGCACAGCTCCGGGGCGTCCTGGGGGCGGTGCGATTCGGCCATGTTCCGCTACGAGCTGCAGCCGGGCCAGGTGGGGGTCCTGTCCTACCTAAAGATTCTCAGCTTCAACCTCTGGGGAGGCGGCGGCCGTGTGCTGTCGAGTGAGACGCCGTACTCGTTCACGCCCTCAGCGCAGTCCTATCCGCAGCCGACCAACGTGGTGCTGCAAATCGGCACCACTCCCTTCATCTGAGGTGACACATGCGAATGGCCCCCAGTGGTGATGGGATTGATGACAACGGCGGTAACCCTCAGACGCTCAAACTGAACTATCTCTACGCAACATGGGGGTGGCCGAGCAATGTGCCGCTGCCCTCCTGGTTCGAGGTCGTGTTCTACATCGGGACGAATCCTGCAATCCCCGGGACCTACATCGTCCCCATTCAAAAGGTCCAGCCCACCGAAAACCACGAATGTCAGATTTCTGTGCCGATCAAAACGACACTCACCGGAATCAATGTCGCAGTGAGGGCCGTCTATGCCTAATGGTCCGTGGGCTACCACGTCTTCGAGTGGTTCTTCTTCCGCTCCATCTACGACGCCGCTGGCGCCAACATCTACCGTTAACGATCTCAACTCGTCCAATAAGCTAACTAACCTTGATAAAATAATCCTTATCCAGGATTGGAATGCAGAACATCAAATAAATGCCCAACTTGACACCCAGTCTTCCGCTTTGGGTGTGAGTTCGTCGTCCTACGATGCGGCTGTAGCTGCGCTATCCACGAATCTGATCGCAGCGGGTGCTCCTTCGAACTGGGCCACCACCTGGCCGGATGGCACCACGATGTCCTCCACCAGCATCATGACGAACCTGAATACCTGGTGGACCTCCATCGCGTTGAACCGGGCATCGTTGCAGAAGGCTTGCCAGGACGAGATCACCGCCAATGCGGCCTATGCGGATGCGTTGGCACGCTCTCCGAACAACATCGTAAAAAATGGGAATTGTGCCAACACTATCCCGCCAGCGGCCAGCCCAGAGTCCCTTGGGCTCGTGAACTGGGGCGCTATTGATCCTTCGGCCATCGGATCCCTGCTCGCGCCGAATGGATGGATCCGACTGGTTTCAGCGGGTGCCGGAGGGAACATCTATTACCGGGTGGCTTCTGCGCCCTGTGCTCCTGGTGATCAATTTCATGCCGAATGCTTCGCCGCCTACATAGGCGCTTTTATGGGGACCGTTTGGCTTGGTATCTCATTCTTGGACGCGAACGGAGTAGGGGCTGATTACTATTCTGCACAAACTGTCAGCACCTTTTCATACACCAACCCTCAGAAGCTGAGCCTCAATGCAACCGCTCCCGCATCAGTTCCTGGTGGTGGTGCTCCCGTCACGATGAAAGTTTTTATTCAGCTTTTCAATCCATCGTCGGCGACTTCGGTCGCATTCAACCAGATCTACGCTTGCCGAATGATCAATACCGGCATGCTCCAGGCCGATGCCATCCAGACCAGCAACTACACCGAGGTCTCAGGCAACCCCACGGCTGGCGCCCGCATGGACATCAGCTCTACCGCGCTGAAGGTGGCGTCGAATAATCTTCAGATTGGGTCCACGATTTTCAGCGATTACCTGCTGGCACGGATCAATCAGGGGCTCGATGGGAACACCTCGGTCGGGCATGTCTTCTACCGGGGAAGCATTGACGTTTCTACACGGCTAGGTGCCCCCTTAATTGACAGGCTTACGATTACTCGTCGCCGATGGGACACAACGAATCACGTCGGGCGCCTTGGACTGTCTTACCAGCCTTCATCCTGGCAGGACAATTTGGACGCAATGCGGTTTCTCAAGGTTGTCCTATATCGCCAGAATGTGGTTTCAGGGGGATCTACCACGGCGACATTGACGGCGATTGATACCTATTATCCGGTTGCCAATGATCGAAGTTACTACTCTGCGGGCACTGATTCAAACTCTGGAAATCTAGCAATTTTCACCTTTGAAACCGTAGATTCTGGGATCAACGGAGGATTTCCTGCGGCATTGGTTTCTCTCTATAATGTCTACGGACCAAGCGCTGCGAATTGTTTCTATGCCTTTACTGGCAATGCAGATGGGTCTGCCCTAACCAACAGTGGTGCGGGTTGGCCGACCAACATGACAGGAGGCACGGGCGGCGGAGGTGGCGGCGGCGGAGGCGGAGGCGGAGGACTGTGTCCTGCCCCTTGGGTGAAGATCACACTTGCTTCCGGTTTGATCGTGGATGCAGGCGACCTCTACGATGGCGCACGGGTCATCGGCGTGAACGACATGACGCTAGAGCCTATGGTGGGCACCGTTCGCAATGTCTCTCTCCTTTTCAAGATGCGCTCTGCCGTGGTTCTTGAGGATGGCCGGGCCCCTGAATTCAGCGTGCTCCACCGTTTGGCGGTTGAAGGCAAAGGCTGGGTATCAGTTCAAGATCTGAAGCCTGGCGATTCCATCTTGGGCCAGTCTCCTAGCATCGTGAAAACGATAGGTCCCCCAGTTCTTGGACAGGTGGTGACGTTCGGAGTTGACGGATGCTCAACCTACATCAGCGACGGGCTCATTTCCCACAACATGAAACCAGCACCATAAGGAGATCACCATGGCGACCATGGACCTTACCATTCAAACCGCATTGGCCAATGAAGCCCGGCGAACCGAACTCAAACAAAAGGTAGCGAAAATGCAGGGCCTCGTGGAAGCGCAGGCCAGCCTCGCCACCCTGCTTTCGAGCAACTGCGGCGACAGCCAGCGGCGGCTTCAATCGGCACAGAATGAACTCACAGCCCTGGAGGGAGGAGCTGGTCCCGGCATTACGGATGACTTTGGGTACAAAGCAGACATTCTGGCGGCCTTTATTGCGGCGGCTCAGGCGGCCGGTCTCGTGACCGATTCAACTTTAATCGCCAATCTCCAGTCTCTTGCAGCGGGAACCTACGCTGCACCAACAGCTAGCGCCACTCAATAAATTCGTCAGGAATTGTCTACCCTCAGGACGTAGAATTAAGACAGTTGGCCCTTGAAAGGAGCCCCATGCGACACATTCTCGTTCTCTTCCTTGCTAGCCTCATCTTTGCCTGTTCAGGTGGCTCACATTCGTCCACGCCGTCTCCCGCGCCTGCCCCTACGCCTGTCGCCACGGCCATCCCGCAAGGAACCTACACGGCCAAGCACACGACCGGTAGCGTCTCAGTTATGACTGCCGTGGGTGCCATTCAGCCTCTCGGGGACATCACTCAGACGGTGATCGTGGATCAGTTTGGCGGAAGTCTCATGGAACTGCCGGGATGGAACCTCGTCAATGCCGTCATTACTTCGCTACCCGACGGAACGCTTCAGGTCGGCACGTCGCCCACGCTTACTACTGCTGCAGGAGCCACATCTCCCCTGACCTTGACGGGCACCATGACCGGGAACGAGATGGTTGGAACAGTCAATGGCGGACTTACCTTCGACGTGGTTCTCACGACCATCCAGAACACCCCCATCGACCTACCTACCAAGGCAGGCACCTGGATCAGCACATCCAGTAGCACCGGCCAAGTTTTGAGGATCACCGTTCCGGCCGCCCTGGGGCAGAGTTACAACGTCACCATCGACGCCTATGCGAACAACGCAGATGCCGCGGCAAAGGTAAACGTTCTCGGCCAGTATGCGGGGACCATGGGATGGATAAACAGGGACACCACCCATTCACTCAACCTTTTCGACATTGGTTTTCTCTGGACACCCTCTAGTGGGACTTTAGCTGGAGGGGGTACCACTGGCCTGGCTTATTTTGATGCAAGTGGAAACCTTGTTATTTTGACGGCTGGACCAAACAATGCAACGAACGGTTGGAACAACCAGCTCTCGGCGGTGTTCACGAAGGAATGAGGAGTCCGCAGCTCCACGACGAGGCCCCGCGAGGGGCCTTTTCATTGTGTGGAACGATCCGTAGAACACTGTGCCGATTCAGCGCCACTCTTCGAAAACGAGGCGCAAAGGTCAGCACTTACAAGCAACAGACAGCAACGGATCCGATACTTTGGTCTGGTCCCTAAAACAACAAAGCCCCTTATTTTAGGGGCTTTTGACTGGTGGTCCCGAGACGACTCGAACGTCCGACCCTCAGATTCGTAGTATCTGGAAGGCTTAGCCCTGGTGCGCTTCCCGATGGGTGCCGTGCCGAATCCGCGCCAGTCTCAATTAGGATGCCCCGAAACCCATGTCCTGGGCAAGGCCTTCCTGGGCCTCCTTGCGGACCTCGGAGGCGATCTCATAGTAGCTGTTCGTCGTGCTCTCTTCGGCGTGGCGGGCCATCTCCTGAACCTCCCGGAGCGGCGTCTTCCGGCGCAGCAAGTGCGTGATCCAAGTCCCGCGCAGCCGGTGGGCCGTGACACCCGGGGTCTTCATTTCCACGTTCGCCGCCCGGAAGGCCGCCCTGGTGAAGGTGGCGGGGTGCGGGATCTCGGTGCCGTCCTTTAGGGTCTTCCAGGGCAGGATGAGGCCCAGCCGGATCTGCTCGCCCCGCAGCTGCAGCAGGTGGTCATAGAGCCACGCCGGCACGTCCACCGGCACGGCCGTCTTCCCCTTCGTGACGAACTTCCGACCCACGATCCGGCCAGGAGTGTAGGTGTGGGCTTCCCAGTCCATCCACTCCCACCGGGCGCCCAGCGCCTCGGACTCTCGGAGCCCCAGCCCGGCCATTAGGCGCGTGGCCGTGCCCACCTGTGAGTTCCGGGTGTGGCGATCGACACACTCCACCCAGGCCTTCACCATGGCCACAGGCAGGATCTTTTTCGGGTTCTTCTGGGGCTTGGGAATGGCGATGTCGTAGGGCTTCGCCGAGAGGGCCTTTCGGGCGATGGCCCAGTTGATTAGCAGGTTCAGGGTGCGCATCCAACCGGCCACGGTGGCATCGGAGCGGGTTTCCCCTGCCCTGCCCTTCCCGGCCCGGAACTTCCCTCGGGCCAGCTCCACCACTTCGTTGGTGAGGCGGTCGATCTTGAACTTGTCGAGGCCCTGGCTGTCCCAGGTATTCACGTTGTTCCAGTGCCCGATGGAGACCTCCGTGGCATTGGCCGCTAGCCAGTCCTGCCGCAGCTCCTTCAGGGTGGGCACGTAGGTCCCGTTGGCCCTGGCCTTGACCTCCTTCACCACCTCCAGCGCCAGGGCCTCTGCCTGCCCCTTCACCTTGCCTAGGTTCTTCTGGAAGCGCTTGGTGTGCTTGGTGTGCTTGGTCCCGGACTTGCAGGCGTCGCACTCGCTGGCCTGGCACTCGACGGTGTCACGGACTCTCCAGATGCCGTCCTTGCCCCGCCAGAATTTCATCCGGCCTTCCTCACACTGAAGCGTTCAAGATACCACTCCCGGCAATCATCCCAGATGTAGAAGATGAAGCGTCCCTCCTGAATGTGAGGCATACCCATGGTCTGCCAGGCCTGGATCGTGTGGTAGCTCACGCCACGGCCACGGAAGGCCTTGAACTGGATGGAGAGTGCTTTCCAGTCGATCACGCCACCCTCCCAGCCTTCCATGCTCTCCACTTGGCCCTGCGCTGCCTTCCCATTTCCATGGCCTCCGCTACCGCCTCGTGTACCAGCGCCTGGAATTCGGCCTTCCTGGCGGCACGGGTGGCCTTTCTGGAGGCTCGTTCCTCTGGGGGTTGGGTTCGGTGGCGGATCACGGCGCGGGGCTCCGAAGGGTCGTGCAGATGGACAACTTCAGATCCGGTGCCACATTCCGAAAGCCAGAACTTCCTGCCTTCCGCATCGGGCACAGGTCCGAGTGATTTTGTAGGGGTTAGACGCATCGCAGGACCACGGCTCCCAGAAGAAACAGAGGATGGCTTTCCACATCGGGCACCTCCTGGACATCAGAGGATTGCAGCTGTGATCTGGGCTTCGAAGATTTCAGCCTGCGCGGTGAGGCGCTTTGCCTCAGCCTGCTCCCGCAGTTCGATCATGCGGAAGATAGATGGCGCGTGCTCCAGAACGGCATCGCTGAACTTCTTGCGGACCAACGGAGCGACCCAATCCGAGATCTTGCACTCCAGGCTGACCTTGGTTTCTGGTTCGGCCAACTCGCCTCGGAACTTGGCGGCATGTTGGGCTCTTTCTGTGGCTAGTGTGGCTTCGCGCCTTGCCCCGGCAGCCAGGCTTTCCAGGTTATTTAATTCTTTCAGGTCCATGGCGTGTTCCTTTCGAGGGTCGTGCAGATGGACAGGACCGCCACGAGGCCGCCCTGGGCTTGGGTTGATGGTTCCGGCATCTGACCTTCTGCCGAACCTTACTGGGGTTTCGGCAGTCCCTTGTAGGGTCGGGCGACGCCGGAGAGTTCGTGGGTGACCTGGGGGGCCTTGGGCTCCTCGGGTTCCATGGCGATCCCCACGAGGCGGGCGACCTCCTGGCCGTCCTTCTCGATGATGATCGTGTCGTCGGGGACCGTCTCGTCCACGACCGTGGTCATCTTGCCGGCTGCGTCCGCTTCCCGCAGATGGACGGCCAGGTGGATGCCCATCTGCTTGGCGGCCTCGCGGCCCTGGGCGATGGCCGTGTCCCACTTGTCGAGGATCCGGGCGGTTTCGGTGGCATCGTCCTCGTCGCTGAAGGAGGCGACGCACTTCTGGCACTTGTCGTTCTCGTGCTGGCACATGCTCCAGCCGGACCCGTCCTCGAATTCGGGGCCCGTGACCATCCAGCGGCCGAAGATGCGGGGGGCAGGGAGGTTCCCCGTGGGGTGCTTCAGGTAGTTGCTCATCGGGCGAATTCTCCAAATCGGTTCTTGTGGTAGGGGCGGACGGTGCGCTTGGCCACGGGCTTGCCCTGCTCGGGGCGACTGGATTCGGCCGGGACCTTGAGGGTGTCCTGGCACGGCTTGCAGAGGAATGACCCCCACTCGGGTTCAGCCTTCTCACACTTGATGCAGGTGTCGGGCTTGATCACGCTTCCTCCCGGGGGGGGCGTTCGTTGGCGATCTCCACCTGGTCCCGGGTGAAGGTGGGCTCTCTGGCCTTGTTCTTGGCCTTGGATTTCTGGCCCTTGCGGACCTGGAACCCGGCGTCTAGCCAGTCCTGGTAGGTGAGTGCCTTCATGGCTTGGCCTCCCAGAAGGGGCAGTGCCTGACGGGGAAGGACGCGTCGACCTTCTCTGGGCCGCGGTCATGGGCCTCCGTGCAGGCGTGGCCATGGTCCTCCTCGACGGCCCACTTGCGACAGGTGGCGCAGGCGGCGTTGAGGGGGTTCATGTAGCAGGCCCGCTCGTGCTTGAAGCAGGACTGGCTGGTGGCGTAGGTCCGGCGGACCCGGCGGGCTGCGTCGCAGTGGCTGCAGCGGAAGCCTCGGACCTCGATCACAGGGCCTCCTCGAGCAGTCGGACGCACTGGCCGGCGGCCTGGATGACCTCCTCGCGGGCGTGGGCCAGCAGGTCGGTGCCGTCCGGGGCGATGTTGGTCCCGTTGTGCTTCAGCTTCAGGAGGGCCTGCATGGCCTCCCCGGCTTCCTGGACGAATCCGTCGATCCGGTCGTGGAAGTTGGTCACGGGGTATTTCGCCCGGGCCCGGGCGACCTCCTGGGCGACGAGGTAGACTGCCGGGGTGTCGGTGGACAGTCCTCCCTCGAGGGTGAAGATCCGCTGCCGGAGTTCCTCAACCTGCTTGATCAGGCGCTGACATTCGGTGAAGGCGCCAGCGATGATGCCCTGCTCGGCCTCATGGGCAGCTGCTTTGGCCAGGGCCTCGGCTGTGACCTCGAAGCGCATCCGGGCTCCGGCGTCGAAGGCGATGGGGTGCGAGACCTCGATAGTGAACAGGATCGGGGCCGGGGTCACCACGGGGATACCCAGGGCTTCGCGGAGGTTTCCCTCGTTCCAGATGGTCTTATGGGCTATGCCGCTGGCCCCGCGGGCGAACCCGGTGGCGTATTCGGGCTCCATGGCCAGGATCTGTTGGAGGAATGCTTCTCGTGCGCGGTGGCTGGCGGTGACGCTCATGCGGTCCTCGTTAGGTTGGCGACGGCCCGGGCCTTGGCGTCAGCGACCAGGCGGTCGAGGAGGCGTTTGACGAGGGCCTTGCGGCGTTTGGGGGTGAGTTTCTTGGGGGCCATGGGCTCAGAACTCGATCCGGGTGTGGCGGACCTTGCCCTGTTCGACGGCCAGGAGGATCTTCTTCAGGAGGGCGTCCACCTGGATCCCCTCGGGGTAGGTGGGCACCTGGGCCTTCAGATCCTCCAGGGCCTCGTTCATCACGCGCTTGCGGTTGGCCTGGTCCTGTTCCCGGGCCTCGGCTGCGCGGCGGTCTGTGGCCTGCTGCTCCTCCTGGCGCCGGCGCTCCTCCGCGGCTGCCTCACGGCGGGCGATGGCCTCGCGCTCGGCTGCTTCGGAGCGTTCCCGATCCAGGCGGGCCTCTGCGTCCTTCTGGGCCTGTTCGGCGCGGTTCCTGTCCGCGATGGCATCCTGTTCCCGGCGGTAGGCGGCGTCCTTCTCTGCCTGGGCCCGGGCCTCGGCATCCTTGGTGGCCTGCTCCGCGGCCTTGCGGGCGATCTCCGCGGCCTCGTCGGCCTTCCGGCGGGCCTCAGCCTCCTCGCGGAGCCTGGCCAGTTCGGCCTGCTCGGCTTCATGGGCCTGGCGCTTGGCCAGCATTTCCCGGAGGGTGGCCAGGGTTTCGGTCTTGGCCTCGGTGAATCCGGGGAAGTCCTCTGTTTCGGTCCCCAGGCTATCGATGGTGGACTGGATGGTGTCGGCGGTGGCCGTCGCGCAGGCAGTGGGGATGCACCTGATGCCGGCGATCACCTTCTGCTGGCGCTCCTGCTCCGCCTCGAGGTCGGTGAGGGGCTGGCGGACCTTGTCCCGCAGGATGTCCAGGCGGTCGCGCAGGGTCTTGCGGCCGGCGTCGATCAGCTTGGGAAGTTCCTTGTAGTCGGCCACCAGATCCTTGCCCATGCCGTCGAGGTAGGTCTTGGTCTGGGCGACCCGGTAGGCTTGACTGGCGATCTTCTTCCGACCCTTGTCGGTGGTGAGGTCCGGTTCGAACGCCGTGGCGGCTTCTTCGATCTTGGCCAGCAGGGCCTCGATGAAGGTCTGGTCGGTGAAGATGGTCGCCGGGTTGGGGCGCTTGACGAGGACCAGTTCGCTGGGACCGCCCTCCGGGGGGACGATGATCTCCTCGGCTGGCGCGGTGATGGTTTCGGACATGCTGTGCTCCTGTATGGGCCCTTTCGGTGGGCGGGGGTTAAGCTGCGGTGGTCCAGACAATGGCCTTGCGTCCACTTCGTGTGGCGCGTGTTTCTCCGGCGTCTTGTATCCGGCCCTTAAGCGCGAGGCCGCGGATGCGTGCGCTGGCCGTCTGATGGGAGAGTCCCGTCATCGTTTCCACTTCGTCGCAGGTTGCTCCTCGCCTGGCACGGATGGCGTCGAGCACTTTCTGCTCGAGTTCGGCTAGGTGTGGCCGGACTGTTTCTGCTGCATCCCTGGATGTGGTTGGATTCGAGTATGGGATATGCGCGAAGAGGGGCAGTCCGTCGAATTCAGTGGCCATAGGGCGCCTCCCAGGGCTCTATCTCCCAGCCTTCCTCACGCATGAGGTGGAGTTCCCGTGCGAGGCAGAGCGCGGAGGCGTTCTCCTCGAATACGGGGTCCTCGGCGATGGGGCGGCCCCGCTCGACCACCTGGAACACCACGCGCAGGTGGTCATCGGGCATGGGCTCCATGCTTGGGTGGTATGCGACGATCCGCAGGTGGACGCTGTTCTTCCTGGCGCGGTAGGAGAGGGCGTTCATCGCTGGAGGCTGGCTTGCTTGGAGGCCATGATGGTGGCCCGCAGTTGATCCATCTCCGCCTGCATGGCCTTGCGCTTCTGGGCGCCCTGGTTCCACTGGTGGACGGCCTCGCGCCACTCAGCAGCGGTGCGGGCTTCGTTCTCGCGCAGGTGCTCCTGCTCTACCCTGTCGCCCCACTCGCCGTAGAGGAAGGCGGCGCCCACCAGCAGGAACACGCCGACCACGGCTGCTTTGCTGAGGATGACCACCGTTCGGATGGCCCAGGGGGAGTGCTCCTTGTATCCCATGCGTGTCTCCTTGTGCGGGTTTTCGGGCCGCACGAGACATCTTCGGGTCTGTATTGGGATTGTCCAGGGTTAAAATTGAGATTGATTATTTTCTTTTTCTATCCCATATTCGTCCCTGCGCCCTTGAGGGGGCCCACCCTTGCGGGGTAGCTCAGTCCGGTAGAGCGTCGGTTTCATACGCCGAAAGTCGCCAGTTCGAATCTGGCCCCCGCTTCCATTCTTTGACTTCGCAGGGCCACATCGTTTTGCTGGCGCGGAACATGGCCTGGGCGCACTCCTGGGTGCCCTGCGATCTTTATTCTCCTCGTCCCTGCTCCCTCAAGAGCCCGAGGATGTCAGCGCCGTGGGATAGGCGATCTGGCCCTGGTCCAGCAGCGTAATCGGCAGACGCGTCCGCACAGTCCGGAATCTGGAAGCACCGCGGAACTAGGCCCCTTCGGGGGCCTTTTTATTTGCCTCTGGACTGGGTCTGCTTTGTGTTAATGTGTCGAATTGTTGACATGCACAACGAACGGCCTACCCTGGTAGCAGGAGGCTTTATATGTTCATGCCAGTCTGCGTTTTCTCCCTCGGTTCCTTCCTCGAGGCCCAGGCGTTCCAGTTCGCGCCTGCGGCTGAGGGTGCCCCCCCTGACATTCCTGCGGAGCCAGGGGGGCGACTTAGCCTCCCCTGGGCCGCGTGAGGCTCAGACCCAGTCTGGTTTCATCCCTTCCGGGATCGTGACCTTGTAGGCGTGGCACAGGGCCTTCAGGCGTGCCCCTGGTTCGCCCGTGAGCCATCGGCCTGCGACAGCTGCGGTGCGGATCGTCTTGCGGTCCACATGCAGGGCCTCCGCCAGCTTGGCGACGCCCCCCGTGTGCTTGGCGAGGTCGGAGTATGGTCCGGCTGGCAGGACGGTGTTCATCGGGCGGGTCCGTATCCGACGATGCGGGTTCCCCCGCCGATGGCCGGCACCTGCCAGCGGAGCATCTTGCACGGCATCCATCGGTCGTCCTTCTTCGGCAAGGTGGGCCACCAGAGGGTGACCAGCGTGTAGATGATGGGCCCGGCATCGACAGGCATCTCTGGCACGGCGTAGGTGGGGGCCCGTTGGAAAACCATCTCCACGGTTCCTTCGCGCATGGCGTGCTGCACGGCGTCGTAGATGGCCTGCGGGCAGGCGTAGGTGGTCTGGCTGAGGGTGGCGATGTCCATCATCCCCTCCCTTCGGCCGCGGCGACGGCGTTCCGAATCTGGAGCAGGATGGCCTTCCCGTTGATGGTTTCCTCGATGGTGTAGTCGTCCAGCACGATCCTCTCGATGGTCTGGAGGGCCTTGAGCATGTCCGGCGCGGCCTCGATGATGTGCTCGTTCTCGGTGCCGTCGGTCCAGACGGGGACGACGGCGACCGTCTCCCTGTTCTCGTTCATGATCCTGGTCTGGTGCAGGAAGGCTTCCGGCAGGGCGATCCAGGGGCCTGGGGCGTGGGTGCTCATTGGACCCCCTGCATGCGCTCGGCATAGCCATCGTCGTTCTTGGGTGTGAGGGCGAGGGCGGTGCGAACCCCCTGGATGGTGCGGATGGTCTTGGGGGAGGGCCCTTTGGGGGCGGGGACCTGGAAGGCCCAGTCGAAGGCGTCGAGGCCCTTGAGGTAGATGATCACCGGGCGGTCGCTGCCCCGCCGGCGGATCTCCACCTTGTAGGGCTCCTCCCACTTGATGCTCATGTTGGCCTTGGCGGCGTCGGAGATCAGTTTCTCGACGGGGCTCACTTCGCACCCCCGTCCACTCGCTCGATGTTCTCAGGCTTGAGGTCGCGGATGGGGCCGAAGTCCTTGCCGTCGCGCTGCATGAGGAAGTCGGTGGAGTTGCGCTCCATCCGGTCCCAGCGGCAGGTGCTGGTGCCGGCAGCGAAGCGCTCGTTCTGCTCCTGCTTCTGGGCCAGGGTGACGACCGTGCGGGTCCGGTAGACCTTGCCGGACTTGATGACCCGCACCAGGTCACCGGCGACTAGGGCGTTGAACTCGGTGTTGTTCATGTGGGCTCCTGTGGGCGCTTTTCGGGGCGCACAGTCAGAATGGGGCGTCGCGCACCATTGTCCATCCCTAATACTCCGAATCGTTGAAGTTTTTTTCGACCTACCTCAACTTTTGTCCTCGGATGGCATTTTGACCCCCGCGGTGGCGTCCTGGACCCTCGCCAGGGCCGCGGCCTGGTGCGTCCAGTTGTCCAGATCCTCGTCCTGGAGGCCCTTGGTGGCCTTCTCCATGCCCTTGCGGAAATGCTCGTGGCCTTCGTGGAGGGTCCGGGCGAGTTCCGCCTGACCACCCTGGATGTCCGCCTCGATACCGGCCAGCAGGTGGCGGGCCTCCTCCATGGGGTCGAGGGTGGCCTGGGCCTCCTCCTGGCCCTCCTGGGGCTGCTGGGGGTCCTTGGCGGCTGGCTGGGGGGTCTGGGTGCTCATGCCACTCTCTCCTGGTTCCTGCGGGCCCGGATCTCGCGGAGGTCGCCGGCGAGGCCGGTGTCGTCCAGGAAGCCCTCGGGGCTCTGGAACACGGCCCCCAGGGTATCCTTCCGCTTCACGCGCTCGGTGTTCTGCTTCTCCCAGCTGTGGTTCGCCAGCAGGTGCCGGATCTCCACGTTGTCGGTCTGGCCGATCCGGTTGATCCGGGCCTGCCTCTGGTTCATCAGCATGGCCGTGTTCGCCTGGTCATAGTTCACCAGGATCTTGCCTTCCTGCAGGTTGGCCCCGACGGCGCCGGCGTCGCTCATCACGATCACATCGTTCTCGCCCCGCTGGTAGGCCGACACCTTCTCGCCCTTGTTCTTGCTGGAGTCCTTGCCGGTGAGGCTGGCCACCTTCAGGCCCGCGGCCTCGAGGTTCTTGTGCAGGGAGGCCACGGCGCCCAGGTTCCGGGCAAAGATGACCATGGGCTTGCCCTCGGCCTTCGCGTCCTTGGCCTGCTTCACGGCTGCGATCATCTTCCCGCCGGCGGGGTCCAGGTTGATGATCCGGTTCATGGCCGACTCGCGGAAGGTGCCCACGCTGCGGGCCACCATCTTGGCGATGGCCTCATGGTCGCCCTCGGGATGGCCTTCGAAGGCTTCCGGGGCCAGTTCCTTGGCCCACTTCAGGCGTTCCTCGCCCTCGGCGCCCGTCCGGAGCTTGCCCACGGCCATGTCGACCTTGGCCACGGCCTCGTGCTGGTGGGGCTCGAGTTCGATCCCGTCATCCACCCGGTGGGCCTCTTTGGGGAGGGTGACGCGGCCGTTGGTCCAGTAGCGGGTCAGCTGCTGGGCCAGGCTGCGCTTGCACAGTTCGGCGTCCCCGCCAAACCGGCGCATGAACTCGTCCTTGCCCTCGTCGGGGTAGTTGTGGGGGTCCAGGTGGTTCAGGTCGCTGTAAATCTCGGAGACGTCGTTCTTCATGGGGTCGGCCGTGGCCATGACCATGTGGGAGACGTTCCGGCTGTGGGCGTCCATGATGCGGGAGAAGGTGCTGTCCTCCTTCCCGAGTCGGTCCAGGGCCCCGTGGGCCTCGTCCACCATGAGGGCCTGGAAGTCGATGCCGGCCTTGGCGAATGCTTCCTTCACGGTGTTGGCCAGTTTGTCCTTGGGCACGCTCATGGCCCAGTCGTGGGTCCGCTCGGGGTCCATGCCCAGGTGGTCGCCCAGGATGTGCAGGGTGTCATCCCGCAGGCTCTGGTGGGTGACGACCACGGCGTGCTTGTCGGGGTCCTGGTAGGCCCGGAGGCGCTCCTCATAGCTCTCGCCCGGCTGGGCGTGGACATGGAAGCCACTGTTGGGGTCGATGAACCGGATGGCTTCTGCCCCGAACTGCTTCTGCACGATGCTGGGCACCGCCAGGATGGACTTCTTGACCTTCCCGCTGTGGTGGAGTTCCGTGAGGCTCCCCAGCATGATCGGCGTCTTGCCGGATCCGGCGCCGAGGAAGAGCCCCTGGCGCTGCAGGTGGATGATGGCTCGGATGGCCCGCTGCTGGACCTTCTTGTCGCCGTCCATCGCCACCTTCTCGTGGACGTTCATCCCCCGCCGAATTCCTTCGAAGGCAACGGCCAGGCCCGGGATGTGGGCTCGGATCTGGGCCTCGAGGGTGGGGCCGAGGGTGGGGCGCAGGCCGGGCTCCTCCTCCTTCTCGAATAGGGGTGCCTGGCCCTGGAGGGCTGCCTGGCGCTTCTTCCGGGCCTCCTCCATCATGTCGGCCACGGCGCCTTCCTGGAGACGGCCGCGGGAGTCGCGCTTCCGGAGGCCCGTGGCGAGGCTGGCCTGGTTCTTCCGCATGGCCGCCAACTTGTCGGGGTCCATGGTGGCGCCGATGAACCGCTCCCGGTGCGCGAGGTCTGTCTGGCCCAGCTTCAGGCCCTTGCCGGTGAGGCGCTCGTGCTGGGCCTTGAACCGCTGGGCAAAGGCTCCCTTCATGCTGTCCTGGACCGCGGCCTGGGCCTGCTTCAGCCCTCCCATGGCCTGGACATACTGCGCCCATGGGCTGTCCTCGACCTGGGGGGCCGCGGCCGACGCCTGGACCTTCTGCCCACTGGGGGCGATGTAGGTGCTGGTGTTGGCCTCGAGGTCGCCGTCCTGGCCGTTCTCCGCGGCCTCCTTGGCGCCGTCATAGCGGGCCTTCCAGTCGACCCAGACGGGGGAGTGGGTCTGCTCCCCGAACATATCCACTTCCCATTCCTCCGGCTGGGGGCCGGCGATCTCCATGGCGCGGGTGTGGACCTTCTCGTCTTTGGTCTGGGCTGCGGCCTTCGGCTTGGGTTCCTCGCCGGCCTTGTCGGGGGGGCCGTCCACCTGGGATTCAGCCTTGGCGCGATGGGCCTCGGGGTCCACGCCCTTGATTTCCCGGTAGAAGTAGTCGCGGATGTGGCTTTGGTGCTCGGGTGTGAGTTCCCCGGGAGGGGTAAATGCGGCGACCGTCCGGGGGTCCTCCGCCAGCGATCGGTGGACCGCCTCGGCGAAGTCTGGGTGGTCGGCATCCACGCGCTGGCGGGACAGTGCCGCGTCGCCGGCCACGCCCTGCTTGGTCAGGTAGGCGTCCAGCATCTTGTCGAAGTGGGGGGCCAGTTCCTCCATCGTGCGGAGGCGCATCTTGGGATATTCGGTGCCGTCCTCGGCCTTCTGGACGACCGGCTTCCCGTCCTTGTCCTTCACCTGCTCCTGGAGGGGAAACACCTGCTGCAGGGTGTCGACGTAGTCCTTCATCGCTCCCTCGTGGACGCTGTCCGCCATGAAGGTTCCCGACATGACGTCGTTCAGGATGTCCGAGGGGCGCTCCCCATCGGCGATCCGGGCCCCAACATGGTCCGCCAGGGCGTCGTGGACCTCCGTGGGGCTCATGCCGTCGGTCACCTGGAGGCGCTTGCGGAACTGGGGGGCCTCCTGGATGGGGTGGTCGTATCGGCTGTCGGTGCGATCGGCGAAGCCTTTGGGGAGGTATCCGGGCGTGTCAAGCTGGCCGCCCTTGATGGCCAGGGCCAGGTCCCGCTCGTGGGTGGCCGCCATGTCCACCGGCTGCACCAGGCGGTCCTGGCCCTGCGGGTTCATGTGGATCACGGCCTCGCCGCTCTCGTGGTCGATCTTGTAGTCGCCCTCCTTCATGCCCATGGAGGCCGCGGTCTGGACCGCCTTCTCCGGGGTCATCTTCCCCAGGGGGAGGGTCATCATGTCCTGGTCCTTGCCCCGCTGCAGATCGGCGATCAGGGCTGCCCGGGCCTCGAGGCGGCCCAGTGCTCCTCCCAGGGTCCGTCGGGCTTCCTTCAAGGTGGCCAGGCGGTTCTTCTGCATCTCCACGGCCATGGTCAGGTCGCGGGGGTTCTCCGCCAGGTCCGCCCGGAGGCGGTTGGCTTCGGCCTTCAGTGCCTGGGCCTCGTCCACGACGCCGGGCAGGGCCTCTTGTTCTTTCAGGTGGTGGTGCTCCAGGGCTTCGAGGATGGACGCCTGGTCCTCCGGGCTGAACTCCCTCCGGATGCCCCGGCCCACTAGCTGGGCGGCACCCTCCGGGCCCAGGGCCTCCACGACGTCGCGCTCGATCATCCCCTGGCCCACGGCCGCCAGGGCGATCTCGTGCAGGGCGTCGAAGGCAGCGGCCCCGCGGGTGGCGTGCAAGCCCTCCATGGCCTTGGGGTCGAAGCGGTCCAGGGGCTCTCCCTCGGGATAGGCTTCCCCGACTTCCCGCAGGAAGCCCACGACGTTGTTGGTGAGCATCTGCTGATAGACGTCCTGCTCGAGCGCGGCGGTGTCGCCCTCCCCGACGGCCATCTGGAACCCCTCGGCGAACACCCGCTCCTTGGCCTCCGGGGTGGCGGCCTTATAGACGGCCCGCAGTTCCTTCCGGGCCTGCAGGAGCGCTGCCAGGTTCTCGTTCTTCTTGATGACCTCCTTCACGGCCTCCCGGGTGGCCGCGGCCTTGTGGGCTTGGATTTCCTTCCCGGCCTTGTGGGCCTCGATGTTGGCTGCCTTCTTCGTCTCGTGGTCGTCCTTTCCTACGGCGCCCTCCATGCCTGGCAGGGCCGTTTTCTCCCCATCCTTGGCCTGTTCGGGCTCCGCGGGGCTGGGCTTCCCCTCCCCGGCGTTCCGGCGCTCCTTGATGTCTGCGATCTGCTCCGCCAGCTTGTCCGCCGTCAGGCCGCACATTTCCGCCCGCTTGGCCAGGGCCCGCTGGTAGCCAGGGCCCTTGGGATCCGCCTCGGAGACCAGATCATCGATGTCCAGCCCGTGGGGCGCGAAGCCCCCGATGGTGGGGATGCCGGCCTGGACCCGGGCCTCGACGTCGAGGACCAGCTTCTTCTGGGCCTCGCGCACGGCCATGTGGGCTGCCTTCAGGCGCTCCCGGTGGTGTTCGGCCTGGGCCTTGGGGTCATCGGGCGTGGGCTCCCCGTCATCGCCCAGCAGGCTGCCCTGCTCGGGGCCCAGCACCTTGTCTGCGAAGGCAGTCTCCGCCTTCTTCCGGACCTCTTTGTTCTTCGATTTGGTTTCTTTCTCGAGCGCGTTGTCCGCGTGGCGCTCCTCGGGGGTCATGTCCTGCTGGCGCTTCTTCTTCTCGAGGCTCTGCTGCTGGCGGCGCTCCTTGGCCTCCTTCTGGTATTCCTCGGGGCTCTTGAGTCCGTGCAGTCGGAGGCCGTTGAGGCTCCCACCGGCGCCACCGACCACCCGCCAGGTGCCCTTGTGGCCCTGGGCCGGCATGACCTTGATGGCCTGGCCCTCGCCTCCGCCGTGGTGGACGGTGATCCAGCGGCACCCGTCGGCATCGGGCTCGGATTTCAGGATCTGGCGGTCGGTCTGGCCGTCCGCGATCCAGTCTTTCAGCCCCTGGACCGTGGTTGGGGTGACGGACCCCATGCCCTTCCAGCCCTTCTGGTAGCTCCCCATGTAGGCCGTCTTGGCGGCTAGGGCGCTCGAGAACCCGAGGCACACCTTGTCCTCGTCCGGTTGGCCGGTGGCTGGGTCCACCTGGTGGATGATGAGCACGAAGTCGCTGTCGGGGTCCGGGCCTACGAATACGTCCACCCCGTCGCCGTCCTGGCCGAAGGTGCGGGCGATGAAGCCATAGTGCGCCTGCAGTTCGTTCGCCCACGGCTTCCCATCCGGCCCATATCCCCTCCGCACGCTCCCCTTGGGGTTCTCGATGACCACAGGGATCCCCTGGAACACCAGTCGCCCGCGCTTGTAGCTGGGGGCCTCGGTGCCCTTGCGGATCCGGCCCGGGGGTTCCGCCTGGTCCGCGGCACCGTCGATGTCCGGGGTGGTGATGGGCTTGGGGGCGATGACAGCCGACCACCCGACGATCCTCCAGTCGAGGTCGTTGCCGGCGGCGTCGCGGAATTGGATGGGCTGGGTCATGTGGTGCTCACAAAGGGGCTTGCGGGTTGGTGGGGATGGGCTCAACCTGACTCTGGTTCCCGCTCCCGCTGTGTTCCGGGCGAATGTAGGTCGCAGCGCGTAGGGTCGGAGGGTATAACATCGCCGCCGACTTCACCGGGAACCCCCTTTGGTCGTGAGCGTAAGGACTTGCGTTCGGTCCCAAGTGGCCCCAACCTTTACATGCCCGGTGGGGAGCCCCAGCCGAAACGCTTTGGGCGTATGAGGTGGGCCGCAAGGCACAGACTCGCGTCATGGCCTCCCTCCCGGGCCATTCTTTGCTCGGCGCTTCATCAGTGTCTTGAGGGCGAGTTCTCGCCTGCCGTAGCGGATTTCCTCGACCATCACGAATGTGTCGCCCATCTTCTTCGTGTAGATGATGCTGGGTAGTCCTGTGTCCTGGTCCTCTCCCCGTTCGATGTGGTCTGGATTCGCAACGATGGATTGGATTGCAAGGATATCGTCGTCAGTGACTGGTTCCAGGGCGGGATCATCTTCGTTCCCGGGACCATGGTGCTTCCTTACATGGTTGATGGCGGCCTTATCGATCCTGTGGTGGAATCCCTCCACCTCGAACCCAGTGGCGTCATGGATGCGTATGGCTTGATTTGTATCCACATCGCCGAATCGCACGGCCGAGAACCCTTTGGCTGTGTTGTTGAGCAACGCCGTGATTTCAGTCTTTCCACCCCGTACGACCCCTGCAGGTAGCTGTTCCTGTCCTCGCGGAAGCACCTTGTTGTGGACATGGACGATCCGCCCGCGGCGGTTCTGGTCGTAGTCCGACTTCTCGATGGGCCGTGTTTCGGCTTGTGCCTTCTGGATGGCTCGTGATGCCTCGGGATCGCGGGCGAGGTGCTCGGCGAGGGTAAAGAGGGCATTCAGGCGATCCATCAGCGTGTCTCCGCCCAGCCAGATTCCCTTGGCGGGGCGGTGCTCAGTCGGGAGGTGGTCCGGGTTGGGCGATGTAGCGCGGCCTTCGATCAGCCACGCTCCTGGAACCACTGTCCGACCAGGATCAGCAGGGCGCCGGGGAGGCACAGGGCCAGCCCCGCCCACACCAGGGGATTGCCGATGGTGCGGGCGGTTCGGCTCATGCGGGCCTCCATGGCTACGTGACCATTCACATTGGGATCGTCAAGGGCCTAGAAGGTGGCACCCGTGAATTTCCGCCAGGTGTTCGTGGCGATGCAGATGTAGAGGAGGCCGGAGGCGTCGAAGTAGCACTGGCCGGCCTTGCCCGCGGCGCTGGAGTTGGCGGGGGCGGTGAGGGGGCCCTGGATGCCACCGCTGCCCTTGACGCCCCATGCGGTCCCGCTCCAGGCGAATTCGAGGCCGGTGTCCTGGCAGAAGGCGGTCATGCCCAGCTTGGGGGCGAGGAACACCCACTTCACGGCGGCGGAGGGGACGCCGTCCTTGATGCTCTGGGGCTGACAGAGGGCCACGTTGTTGGTCTGTCCGGCGAAGGCTCCCGTGCCGCTGGCGGGGACGATGTAGGCGTCTCCGACGGCGGGATAGGCGGGGGCCGCGGTCGTGGTGGCAGACTTCGCGGAGAGGTGGAGGAGGGCGTCGAGGAGGAGGTCGTTCTGGCCCTCGATGCCCTGGGCGACGGGGGCGATCGGAAGGCCGAGGCCGGGGGTGGTGGGCTTGGCTGCTACGGTGGGCATGGTTGCTCCTGTGGTGGATGGGGGGTTGTGGGTCGGGGGTTACTTCTTCTCGGGGTTCCGGCGTTCCTCGGCGTCCTCTTTGAACCACTTCTCGTTCTTCACGGCTCCGATGGCCTTGTGGAAGTGCTCGACCAGCTTCGCGTGAGGGATCTTTCCGTGGGCCTTGACCTCCCGGGCCCGGGCGGCCTCGTCGGATTCCTCGGCTCCCTGGGGCGCCGTCTTTCCCATGAGGAAGGTCGTCGCGTCCATGTCGTGGCGGCCGGGGCGGCTCTTGGCGTAGGTTTCGAGTTCATGCTCGTCCAGCCCGTGGTGGTTGGCTGCTTCGATCAGGGCCTTGTCGGTGTGGTCGCCTCGGAATTCGTGGCCGAGGTATCCGCGGCCTCCGCCCTTGTAGTCGAGGTCGTCCCGGGTCAAATGTTTGATGGTGAGGGAACCCTTGGGTTGGGCCTTTTGGGCTTCAGTGGACGCCTTGTGCTCGGCCTCCTTGTTCCAGACCTCGTGCTTCCACGCACGTTCGTTGTGGGTTGCAGCCACAGCCTTGTGCCCTTCTGAGTTCTCATAGGACGGGGATGCCAGGGCGGCCTCCAGGTGCATGTCGCGGGCTTCCTGGTGGGCCTTGGCCGCCTGGACATGGGAGACGCCTTTGTTCTCGAAGAGGGCGTCCGCTCCCAGTTTCTCTGCGTGCTTGCTGGCCTTCTCGGCGGCCTTCCGGTGGTCCTCGTAGGGCTTCACCTGGACGACCTTCCCATTGACCACCCGGGTGCTGGCCTCGTGGTGGGCCTTGGTGGCCACGCGCACCGGCTCCTCTTTCTGGACCCCGTAGGCCCCGGTGGTGCCCTTGGCCTTATCGCCGTGCCAGCGGGCAGCTGCGCGGTGGTGCTCCATGAGTTCCTGGTGGTCCTGGGCGACGTCCGCCGGGGCCATTTCGTGGGCCTCCGTGTGGTGCCGGAGGGCATCCAGGTGGGAGGCCACGGCCTTCTGGTGGGCCTCGGGGCCCCTGTCCTTGAGCGCGGCGTCAGAGGTCGCATGCGCCTGCTTCGTCGCGTTCATGGCTGCCTGGCGGTGGTTCATGTATTCCTGGACCTGGATCACCTTGCCCATGTGGGTCCGGGTGTATCCGGCGACCTGGGCCTTCTCGATGGGGCGCTCGGTGCAGCAGACCTTCATGGCCTTCTCGAGCGCACGCTCCAGGCCCTCCTCGTGGTCGGGGAGGATGGACGCCTGGGCCAGCTCGGGCTCCATGGACGGGAAGAGGGCGGCCTCGCCCACGGTCAGGTTGGACTGGCCGGCAACGTCCCCGCCGAAGGCTGCCTTCATCAGTTCCCGAAGGTGCTCCTTGGGGCAGCCCCCCTCGACGGCGGCCTTCAGGGCCACCCGGGCGCCTTCGGCCTCCGGCAGCTTCAGGAGCGGCGTGGTCAGGTTCAGGGTCTTGCGCTTGGCCTGGGCCAGTGCCGTGATGGCCTGCAGGGCCACGTTGCCGAGGGCCTTGGGGTCAAACGGGTTCAGGGTGGCGAGGTCGGCACTCTGGTTGGTGATGTCGGCGGGCATGTGGGCTCCTATTTCTTCGAGTGGGTTTCATGGTGTTCGGCCATGGCGTCGTGGTAGTCGGCACGTTTGTTTGCCTTGATCGCGGAGATACTCTTGTCACGCTCTCCGAGGCGGTATTCCCTTGCAGCGGCACGGTGGTGCTTCGCGGCCTCTGCGTGCTCCTTTGGGAACCCGTCCACATAGGACAGCTTGTGCGTGGCATCCATGGCCTTGGCGGTGCTGGGGCTCCCCTTGTCGTTGTCCCACTTGTGGTCGTAGGCTCGGCTTCCACCGTCGCCCTGGTCTGCATTGTTGACGGCCTCTCGGGTTTTTTCCTTGGCGCCGGTTACCTCACCTTTGGGGGCGGCGGGGGGTTTTAACGCAGCCGGCTTAGTTGCAAGGTGGGCCCTGTATTCCGACTCCATCCGATCCCGGTCTTTTTGGGTGTTTGGTTTCCCGTTCTCACTCGCCCAAGTGCCAGCGAGGGTTTTGGCGTTAAATCCGACGGGCGCCGGCTTGTTCTCCTCTTTGTGTGCGGCGACACGATGATGGCCGTCTATGACCTGTGGTCTGTATTTACCAGGTTCCTGGTGGTCTACCAGAACAGGGTTGGTCTTGGCGCCCTTTCGGATTGATTCACGGAGGCCCTCTATGTGTTTCTTGGATGTAGGCATGGTGTTGCCAGCCCACGTTTTGTGCTCATCCCAGTCGTCCCATTCAGATGGGTCCATTCGATCTGGGTGGAGTTCGGCGTGGGGCCTATTGGACGGAGTCAGCCCATTGTCCAGGTGCTCATTTAAATGTTCGATATTGTGTTTATCCAAGAATTCGTGGAGCCCCATCTTCTTGGCGTCTCCCTTAAGGTTGGGATAGGCGGGGGCCTGCGAGGCCCCCTCAGCTTTTCCCGAGGGGTTGCTCCGGGCCTTCATGTCCTCGGCATCGACTACGCCCTGGGCATCCGAGCGGCTCATGCCCTTCTTCTCGTAGGCGCGGACTCGTTTGTCGTAGTCCTTGGCCTCGGGGGCGAGGGGCGGTTCCTTCGCAGCAGTCGCGTTGGTCTTGCCGGCCTTCTTCGCCTCCATGGCCTTCTGCTGGTGGTAGATCCCAGCCTTCATGTGGGCGTCGTTGGCCCGGCTGTGGCCGGAGTAGTAGGTCTGGCCGGGTCCGCTGTAGGCGATTTCATGGGCCTGGGCTGCCTTCCAGTGAGCGTCGGAAGCGGCCTGGTGATCCTCGGCGGTTCCGCTGCCTTCGGCCTTCGTGGTGGCGTCGGTGGCGTCCTTCGTCACCTTCTGGGTGCTAGTCCGGGTGTTGTCGCCAAACTTGGGCCAGTTCTTCTTATTGATCCTCACGTTGGGGACGCGGTGAGCCTCATCGTAGGCGACATTGGCGGGGTGCTTCGGCTTGGGGGCCGCGGAGGGGACGATCGCGTCAGCCTTTTCCTTGTGGATCTGGGCGTATTTCTCGTGGTGGGCCTTGATGTCCGGGTGGTTGGCTTGTCCTGCAGCGGCGAGGTGGTCGTAGTGGGCCTTCATGTGGTCCTGCTTGCCGCCCGTCGCGTAGGCGACCTCTGAGGAGTGGCCGGCATCGTGTAGACGGCTCTTTTCCATGGGGCTGTTGGATTTCCCAGCCAGGCGCTGCGCGTAGGTCAGGCCGTCGTGGGTTGAGGCGACGGAGTCCTTGGCGGAGGCGCCGGGGGTGGGCTCCGGCTTGTTCTCCCCGTAGTGCTTCTCGAAGGCGGAGGCGGCCCGGATCATCTGCTGGGTTCCGGCCCGGGCGACCTGCCCGGGGTGTTCGATCTCATGCTTGTGCTGCACATGAGCCTCGGAGTGGTGGTTGCTCATCTCGTCGTGGTAGAGGAGCGGCTGGGCCTCCCCGGCCGTGTGGGCCATTTCCCGGGCCTCCCGGTGGAGGTTGGCGGCATGGGCGTGGAGTTTCGAGGCGACGTCGTGGTGCCCCTCGACCTTGCCCTCTCCGTCCGGGTCGTCGTTCCCCTTGCGGGTCATGGCGAATGCTTTCTTGCCGGCCTCGTTCGCCTTGGCGGTGTATTCCGGCAGCTTGGCCTTGGCGCGGGCCTTGTTGGCTTCCTTCTCTGCGTTGGAGGCATCGGCGATGGCTGCATGCTTCTTGGCGAGGTCGCTGTGTCCGGAGGCGATCATCTCGTGACCGTCACTCATGGGCCCCTTGGCGGCGGTGGCGGCTTCTCCGTGGGCCTGGGCTGCAGCGGTGTGCAAGAGGGCTGCCCGACCATGGTCCCCACCGCTGGCGGCCTGTAGGCTACCGACTCGAGCGTTCAGGGTTGCATTGTGGGCGGTGATGGCAGCGCGTTCGTGGGGGTAACCGCCTGCGCCATTCTTCAGCGCCTCGGCCTTTCGGCTGAGGTCGGATGCCTGGGCGCCGTGCTCGGCGACATCACTGGGCCGTGCTCCCGCGAGGGGGGGCATGGTGGTCGGCTTGGGGATCGCGTGGCCCTTGGGCTCCTCGGCAGGCTTCACCGTGACGGGCTCGTCTGTAGACCCTCCGTGTGACTTTGCCCACTTTTCATGGAGTTCTGCCAGTTTGTGGTCGCCCTTGGTGTGGGCCTGCTTGGCGGCTTCGGTGTGAAGTTTGGCCGCCTCTTTGGACAAGGACTCCCGCTCCGTCCACCTTGGATGGTTCTCTGGGGTTATCCCCGATTGACCGATCTCGGATGAGATGTCGAGCACCTTCCTTGATGCCTTCCCGGCTTCACCAAGTTTGTCCATGGGGTGCGGGGTCGTGATCCCCGCCTTCTCCGCGATCTCGTCAGGGATGTGGCGGGCGTATCGGGCGTATTTCCCGCCTTCGGTGTTCACGTAGAAGTGGCGCCCCTTGCTGTCCTTGGCGATGAATTCCATGGGGGGGCGCTTGCCGCGAACCTGCCCGCTGTAGTCGGTGTCGTTCTCCCTGTGCGGATGATCGTTGATGTCGTTGAGCGGCTTGGGAACCCAGTGGGTGCCGTGGGCGGCATGCAGGTGCTTCAAGGCTCCGATTTCGTCCGGGTGGTCGCCAATGGGCCCACTCTCCTGCACGGCCTCGTCCCAATCGCTGGGTTTCCGGGCGGCCTGGTTTTTTCGGTTCCCGTCCCCGGGGTGGAGGATTTCCCGCATGTCGCCGTTGGGGAATTCGCTGGGCTTGCCCCAGTTCTTGGCCTTGGCGGCCTTGAGCTTGGGGCTGTCGCCCTGGGGGCCTTCGGCCTTCTCCTTCGCCTGCTGATCTTCCACGATCTTGCGGATTTTCGGCTGGCTGAGTTCCTTCGCCTTCTCCTTGTGGGTTTCCGCCGTGTTCCCGTGGTATTTCTTGGCGAAGCGGTGCTCCTCGGCTCCGGGTGCGTCGAATCCCGACGGCTGGGCTTCGTGATGGAGTATCCGGGCCTTCTCATGGGCCTCGGCTGCGGCCGTGTGGTCCTCGGGGCTGTTGCTGTTGTTCGCCTTCTCGGACAATTCGTTGGCCACACGGGTGGCATTGTGGGCGCGAAGTTTGGGGGTTCCGTTGGAGTCCTCGCTTGGAGGGTTGCCGCCGGCGGAGGCATTGCCATGTTCCTTTAGGTGCTCGGCCTTCATCGCCTCGATCGTCCGTGCGTCCTGGGCATGCTGGTCCGCCTGGCTGCTGTGGTGGGCTCGGCTCCCCGCCTGCCCCTTGTCCATGGCGACCACATGGGCGGATCCAGCGCGGTTGTGGGCTGCGATGGCCTTGTCGTAGTCCTCGGGCTTCAGGTCCTTATCGGGGATCCTGGTCAGGTTGCTGGCGGCCCGGGCCTCGAGGGTGGCGTCCTTGCCGCCCCCAGTGGTCATCCTGGCGCTGTGGCCGTTGATCATGTCGGAGTGCTCGGCGAAGTTCGCCTCATGCATGGACTTTCGGCCCGCGTGGGTTGTGGCCTTCCCGGCCTCCTGGTGCTCGAGCATCGCTTGGTGGTGGAGGCCGAGCGCCCGTGCGTGTTCATCCTTCGTGTTGGCGGTGAGGCTGGCCGTATGAGCGGCCTCGCTGGCCTCCTTCGCCTTCGTCCGGTGGGATTCGTAATCTGACGCCTGCTTCGCCTTGAACGCCTCGTATTTCTTCTTACCCTCGCCGTGGTGGTAGGCCGCCAGGGTGTCGTGGTGCTCTGCGGCCTTCAGGTGGCCTTCCTCGCCGTTCTCGGCGTGGGCCTCCCGGTGGGCCTGCGCGGCCAGCTCGTGCAGGTTCGCGGTCGTGGGGTGGGGGTGCTTGAATGCGGTCCCGTTGTGGGCAGAGACCGTCCGAGCGTGGGCATGGGCGGCCTTGTCTCCCTTCCCCTGGAGGAGTTCGGATTCCTCCTCGGCGTCGTGGGCGACGATGTTGGCCTCGGTGTGGTCCTTGGGCGCGGCCTTCTTCGCGGCAACCTTGGCCTCGGGCCCGGGCTCCTGCATCTCGGGAGCGCCCTTGCCGGCGAGCTTCTTCAGTTCCTCGTGGATGGCCAGCGCGTGCTCGGGGCTCTCCACATGGTAGTGGTCGTATGCGCCCACGCGGCCGAAGTGGTTGGCCCCGGCGCGGCGCTTGTCGGTCTTGATGCCCAGCCTGTTGGCAGTGGCCTGGATTTGGGTTCCGTCCTCAGCGTCGGTGGCGCGGAGGTAGTGGGTGCCACTCCGGTGCTTCCCGATGGTGGTGCGCTCGTGAAGTTCCGCGGCACGGCCCTGGGGCTTGCTGGAGTCGTAGTCGTGGATGTAGATCACCTTGCCGTTCACCACTCGCGTGTGGCCCTTCACATGGGCCTTAAGGAGGGATCGGAGGGTTTCGTTCAGACCCATGGCTGACTCCTGTTCTGTAGAGGCCAGCGTGGGTTTCGGGCCACGGCCTGGCGTCCCTGGTGGCCCAACATGGGGCATGTAGCGGGCACCCATCCAGTAGAAAGATGGGTTTGGGCCAAAGAATCCGAGGCATGAGTGTTCTCGGCCTTGCAGCTGCCCTTGCAGCCCCTATCGGGGGTTCGGCGCTGCCTGTCTCGTTCCAGTTCCCCCGCCTGGCCCTCAAGGCTCAGGTCGCCGAGGAACAGGGCCAGCGCATCCTCTACATGCAGGCGTCGTCCGAGGTCCGGGACCTCCAGGGCGAGAAGGTGCTGCTTTCAGCCCTCGCCAAGTCCATCCCCTACTTCCTCCAATACGGGAAGATCGACCTTGACCACGCTTCGGTCCTTGGCGAGATCCGAGGGACCAAGGTCAACCCCTACGCTTTCGAGATCGGCAAGCCCCTGGACGCCCGGGTGGACGGTGACTCGGTCTGGGTGAAGGCGGCCATCTACTCCGCCCGGGGCCAGAACCAGTTCACGGAGTCTGCGGACCTGTTCTGGGACAGCCTGCAGACCTCCCCCCCGACAACCTGGTATCCCTCCATCGCCGGTGATGTGTTCTCTGAGGCCCCCGTGGTCGAGGATGGGCTCCCGACCCAGGAGATCCGGGGCATCCGGTGGCATTCCATCGGTCTATCTCGGACCCCGGTCAACCACGATGTGGGCCCGGTTTCGACCGTGCCCCTCCGAGCGTTCGCCAAGGCGTTCTCTGGGGTGGCCGACATCGAGGAGGCGCTGGCCAACCTGACCCCCCGCCAGGCGGCGAAGGCCCTGTCTCCTTCCAAGTCGAAGGACCCCGACGTCATTTCCATCCTCCGGACCCTCAACGACGCCCAGCCCGAAATGGGCGTGGACGGCTTCGTTGCCCTCGCAGGGCAGCGCGGCATCCCCCCAGAGCATGCCCTCGCGGTGCTCCTGACCATGCTTCCCACCCCTTCCGCCAATTCGTAGGAGGTAATTCCATGTCGATCAATTTCGCCAAGATCCAGGAACAGGTTCGCTCCGTCCTCAAGAGCCTCGACGGCCTCAAGCCCGGTGGCCAGGCTGCCGAGCCGCCTGCCGATCCCGATTCTCTGGACCCTCGCCTCGAAGGCGCGGCCCCCACGGAAGATGGCATGGCCGCAGCTGGCGAAGAGGCTGGCGCGGGCCAGGATGCCGGCGGAGGCGATGAAGCCGGCGCCGCCGGCGAGGGTGGCGAACCCGACGGCGACGAAGGTTCCGAAGGCGGCGACGCCAACGACGACGGCTCCGAGGATGAAGGCCGTCCGGTCGAGAAGTCCATGGGCGAAGGCGATGCCTTTGGCAACCTGGACTTCGACCCCGAGGAGATCCGTCGGCTGGAGAAGGCTTACGGCAACGGCACCGGCGAAGCCGAGCCCAACGAATTGCTCAAGGGCGGCCCGGACCTCATGACCATTCTCGGCACCATCCTCCACGCGATGGAGGACCAGCAGGTGGTCCTGCAGGCGCTGCACGACGAGGTCCAGACCCTCAAGCATGGCCAGACCGCGACGAACCGGAAGCTGTCCAAGGCCCTGGCCGAAATGCAGCCCGAAGGCCACATCCCCAGCGCCCCCGCTCCTCTCCCCAAGGCCGTCACCCGTGTCGTCGCCAAGGCGCTGGTGCCGGATTCCAACGCTCCCATTCCCCTCACTCCGGACCAGATCTTCGCCCAGATGAAGTCCGGGGCCCTCACGCAGGACGGCGCAATCCAGGCCGCCAGGCAGAACCGCATTCATTAGCACCGCCCCTTCTCACTCACTTCCCGGCCCTAGCGCCGATTCTTGGAGGCACCATGTTCGACGTGGTTTCCATCCTCGGTCAAATGGCCGAGACTTCCGCGGATCCTCGAATCCGTAACATCGTCAAGTCCTTGACGAGCACCCAGGCAGGCACGAACATCGCCTCCCTCACCGGCGGTGGTGCGTTCCGCGTGGAGTCGGTGGAGAGTGAACTCGCCATCGCCACCGTCCAGAACCCCCACTTCGTGCTGTTCAACCGCCTGTTCCCCAATCGGCACACCAGCTGGTCGCTGATCGATGAGCAGGTCGTGCAGGACGGCATCGGCGGCTATCCCGGTGGCTCCATCGCCAACGAGACGGCCTCCAACCTCCCCGACCGGAATGGCAGCTACCACCGGGAAGTCACGGAACTCAAGCTGTTCGCGGAATACGGCGGCATCACCGTCCCGACCGCGCTGCAGGGCGCTCTCCAGCAGGCCGCCGGTGTCGTGGACTTCAACAGTTCCGAGCAGGAAATCTTCTCGGCCCTGTCCCGGGTCCTCCAGTCCATCGAGTGGTCGCTGATCTACGGCGACGCCACGATCGACACCCTGGAGTTCACCGGCCTGGTGCCCAGCATCAAGGCCCGCGCTCCCCAGAACGTGACCGATCTCCGCGGAACCGCCCTCAACAGCGGCTCCCAGGTCGCGCCCCTGGCCGCGAACCTCGCCGGCTTCGGGAACTGGGGCTCCCCCGATCTCCTCCTGGTCAGCCCGCTGACCAAGGCGGACTTCGACACCCACCTCGAGTCCAGCTACCGCGTGAACCTCGACCAGAACGTGCCCAGCACCGTGCTCGGCGCCTTGGTCAAGGCCGTGCGCTACAACGGCCTCGGCATCGGCAACGGCATCATGGACCTCGAGCCCCATCCCTTCCTGGACGAGCGCATCAAGGCCCCCATCAGCACCTATGCCGATTCCAGTTCCATCACCGGCCAGACCCCCGTCTCCGTGACGGCGGCCCACGGTGCCAACGGCGCCTCCCAGTTCCTCGCGGCCCACGCTGGGAACTACTACTACGCCGCGGAAGCCTGCTCTGCCGGTGTGGTTTCCAACCCCGCCATCCTCGCCTCGGCTGTGGCTGTGTCCGCCGGTGACGCGGTGACCCTCACCATCACCGCCTCCGCCGGCAACACGGAGACCTACTACAAGGTCTACCGCGGCCGGAAGAATGGCACCAACCTCGCCACCGACATGCGCTACATCGGCCGCGTCGTGAAGGCCGGTGCCACCACGCCCTTCATCGACTACAACGCCGACCTGCCCGGTTGCTCCGATGCCCTGGTGCTGTCCAGCAGCCCCAACGTCGGCGCCTTCCGCCTCCTGCAGATGGCCCCCCCCAGCAAGCTTCCCCTGGCCATGACGGCCCTGCAGTATCGGTTCGTCATGTTCTACCTGGCCGCCCTCCGCATCGCGGTCCCCAAGAAACTCGGCCTGATCAAGAACATCCTGCCGACCGCCAAGACCTGGGATCCCTTCAACTAGGGGTTCTAAACCTAATGGCCAGGCGGTTCCCCTGGGGCTGCCTGGCCATTTCTCGATGGAGGTTCTATGGCCGACATGGTCATCGTGGCCCACAAGGGCAAACCCTGTACGCCCCCGGTCATTGACGGGCTCGTGTTCATTCCGCTCGGCGAGGACGACATCTGGGTCAGCGAGGGCTCCGAGGAGCAGGTTGCCGACCTGACCAGGAATCCGGCCTACTCCCGCTACGGCGGTGGTCTGCCTTTCCCTGTCTCCACCGACCCGGAAGCTGCTGCCGCTGAGGCCGCCGCCGCCCAGGCCGCCGCCGACGAGGCTGCTGCCGCTGCCAAGGTCGCCGAACAGGCTGCCGCGGATGAAGCTGCTGCCGCTGACAAGGCCAAGGCTGATGCCGAGGCCGCCGAAGCTGCTGCCGCTGCCGCCCAGACGGTCGCGGACGCCAAGAAGTCGAAGTAATCAGGGGGGGTCGGCATGGCCGGGTCTGGTGTTACTGCACAGAGCCTGCGGGGGGGGTTCCTTATGGGCCTCCAGTCCGCCTATCCCGCGCTTGCCGACCCCTCCCTCGATATCGAAATGGCCGACGCCATCGCCTACGCCGAGAGCATGGTCGGGAAGGAACTGGGGACGCGCTTCGGTGTGACTCACTTCCTCCCGATGCAGTCGGCCTCGGCTCCCGTTGCGCTCCCGGCCGGGTCCGAATACGAATATCCCATGCAGTGGCCCGGGTGCATCCCTGGTGATGGGTATCCCCGCCTCCGCACGCGGGTGCGGCCCATCGTGGATGTCGTCAGCATCGTGCTGAACATCCCGGGGTCGTTGGTGGGCCAGTTCCCCATTCCCACGGACTGGCTCCGGGTGGACCGGCAGACGAACGAGATCCTGGTCGCCCCTGCCGCGGGAACCGCTCCATACGCCCTGGCCCAGGGGATCGGCATGCTGAGTTGGCGACTGCCTGCCACGGCCCAGATCGAATACCATGCCGGCCTGGACGAAACGGCCATGCTTCAGTGGCCCCAGATCAAGCGCCTGGTGGCCCTCCGGGCGATGCTTCAACTCATGCCGACGATGTCGCTGTGGATCAATCCGGCGCAGCTGACGACGGAGAGCGCCGATGGCCTGTCTCAGTCTCGTGGCTCTGCCTATGTGTTCAAGGACATGGAGGACCGGCTGGGCAAGGAGGCCGAGACCCTCCTCAACCGGATCCTGGACGTCTGGGAAGGTCCCAGCGTGATCTATCTCTGAGGGGGGCTCCATGGGTTTGTTCGACGGAGCAGCTTCCGGGGTCCAGAGCCTTTCGAATTCCATCACCACTTCGGCGGTGGGTTCAGCTTTGAAGCGGAGTGGGGGCACCAACCGCCTTCCAACGCCTCCCACCTACATGATCGAGGTGTGGGAAGGGACCGCTCCGGCGAAGAAGGCTGTCCTAAGCGGGATCAAGCCCTCCGTGGTATTCCGGCTGGCGCCGAACAGCATCTCCTTCACTCAGCCCCTCCGTGCCGATGTGACGATGGACCTTCAGGGGAATCCCGTCGTCGTGGAGGGCGGGCTCGGCCTCGCCCGGTGCACGATCCGGGGAACCTGCAGGCCGTCCGCAAGTTCTTCCTGGACTGGGCCGGCCTCAACAAGCAGCGTGGCCTCCAGGGGCTGGATCCTCTCCGGCTCAACTTCTCCATTCGGAATGGGGTGTGGTCCGAGTGGCGCCTGTGGTCCTGGTGGATCATGCCCACGGAACTTCCCAGCGAGGAGCGCTCCGCTGGTCGCCCCAATGAGTGGTCCTACAATTTCTCGTTCTGGTGTCTTGAAAACATACCTCCCAAGCCCAAGGACACGGTCCCTGCGCCTCCGAAGCCGGGGGCCGCGGTCGACAATCTGAAGGCCCTCAAAGCTGTCCTTGGCGCCTATCACGATGTGACCGGCTTTGCGAAGGATCTGGCGAACGGCCTTGCCACCCTGGAATCCTCGATCACCACCCTTCGTGCCAACCTCGTGGGCGAGATCACCGGGGTGTCGGACACCATCAGTCGTGCTGTTCAGGCGGCGCGGGGGATCTTGGCGGCCACGCAGCCTGCCACCTTCAGGTCGGACGCGCAGGCTGGCTACCGGGCCGCGGTGGTGGACACCGTCCTGCTGCTGGGCCAGATCAAGACCTGGGGCACAACCATCGGCGCCTCGGCCGCTCCTTCGCCCGCTCTGGCCCCTACGATCCCTTCCAACGGCACGATCCAGCAGGTGGCCTCCCAGTCGTCCTCTCTGGCGAATTGGCCCGCTCTGGCCGACCAGAACGGCCTTCGCTATCCCTTCGTGGATACCTCGGCCTCGCCTGTGGCCAGCACCCCTCCCACCCTCCCTTTCCCGGGGACGGTGCTACACGTGGGCGATGCTCTCCCGGTAAGCCCTGCCGTCCCAGGGGTGGCTCCCCCCGATTTGATTGGCACCGACCTGGATCCCGCGGGTGTCCCTGGGGTGCTGGTGGGTGGGGTCAGGAACCTACAGAACGCCCTGCTTCGCCGAATCCAGTGCCCCCTTGGGTATCTCCCTCATCATCCGGACTACGGTTCCCGGATCTTCACCTACCTCGGTGGCCCCCTCGACCTGGCCTCGGTGTTGGCGCTCCGTGACGAGGTTGGGTTGACCCTCCAGGCCGACCCCCGGGTGACGGCCGTCAATTCCCTCTCGGTGAACGTGACCGACGATGTGGTGGCCATTTCGGCCAATCTCTCCACCGTTCTGGGTCCTCTCGACCTGGCCGGCGCGGTGTCCAAGATGGAGGCGTGGAATGTCTAGCAGCGGCTTTCAGATCAGGCGGTGGGACCAGACCACCCTAGACATGATCTCCTGGCTCCAGGCCAACCCGGACACCTCTGACGGCGTCCTGCCGTCCCTCCCGACGGACCTCACCATCGGCTCCCTGGAGCGCGGGCACCTGGAGGCTGTGGGGCTCGTGCTCGAGGAATACGACGTCCGGACAGCTTCTGCCATCAAGTGGGCCGTGTCCGAGTCCGCCTTCACGGCCTTCGGGTTCTCCCTCCTCCCGGCCCAGGCGGCCACGGGTGGGGTGGTATTCCAGTGCGTCACGGCCCCCACCACCCTGGCGGTTTCCATCCCGGCTGGGACCAAACTCATTGGATCGGATGGTTCGCAGTATCTGACCACCGCGGACGGGTCCATTCTCGTGGGAACCCTCGCCTCAGCCTCGGTTCCCGTCGTGGCCACGGTCCCGGGGGTTGCGGGGAACGTGGCGGCCGGGGTCATCAATCAGGTGGGCATCCCTATCCTCGGTGTGGATGCCGTCCAGAATCCCAGCCCCCTCACGGGTGGTTCTGACGCCGAGACGCCGGACGCCCGCATGAATCGCTTTCAGGGGTTCATCTCCACCTTGCAGCGCGGGACCGCCGATGCCCTCGAGTTCGCAGCCATGAGCACCGGCGTGGTGAGCAGCGTCAAGGTGGTAGAGCCCTTCGCCATGGCTTCCCCTCCGGCGGGCACCCCCTTCGCCGGCCTGGTCTGGTTGGTTGTCGACATTGGGAGCCAGGTGACCACGCTTCCCGCGGGCACCCTGTCGGCCTTGAACAATGCAATATTCGGCTACATCGATGGGACGGGCCGGAAGATTCCCGGATGGAAGGCGGCCGGCATCCGGGTGGTGATCATTCCTGTGACTTATGTGTCCGTGAAGGTCCGCGCTTCGGTCACCCTCTCCCCGACGGGGGCCAGCCGGTGGAGTGATATCCAGACGGCGCTGAATGCTGCGCTGGCTGCCTACTTCGCCACCCTCCAGGTCACCGACGCCGTCTCCTACGCCAACCTCCTGGTGGCGCTGGCTGCGGCCGATCCCGACATCCTGAAGGTCGTCCCCACCATCTGGCTTGCTTCCGATGCGGCCCCAAATGTGGTGGACCCCATCTTCGCCGCAGACGTCACTCCTCTTGTCGATGGCGATGCCTACGCCGGGGCAACCTCCCGGGCCGTCGTGTTCACGGGCTCTGCTGTGGACGGTGGCGTGTCCATCACCTATCCGCAGTGGATCCAGGCGTGATCTACCGCCCTCTTTTCCGCCTCACGCTTTCGGTGCTCGAGCGCACCGAGGACGCAGCCCGGGCCTACGCTGTGGTCATCGATCCCATGGCTGGGGTTTCGGGCATCTACCTGGGCGGGGTTCCCTGGGCCTCCCCCTACTTTCCGGACGAGGCCCAGCCGACCTTTACCTCCGGCACGCTCGGGCTCGTGTCCCTTCGGACCCAGGAGACCTTCCAGGGCCATGGCGCCTCTTTGAGTCTGCTGCTGGGGCCCATCGGGGACGCCCTGCGCCACAAGATCCGCCCCCATGACCTTCTCCGGGTGGAATTGTTCGACTCCGAGACCATGCACTGGCGCTGTGCCTTCGACGGCCACCTGGCCAATATCCAGTGGACCCGGCAGGGGGACGCCGGGAGTTACCGCTGGCGCATGGACGTATCAGCCCAGGGCCTCCAGAAGACCTTCTCGGAGCAGTGGCTGGATTGGCAGTCCATCATCCAGGCCCTGAATTCCAAGAACAGCCCCTACGGCAAGGGCTGGTCCTTCTATCAGCAGCTGACGAGCATGAAGGCCAACATGCCCGTCTCGGATCTGCTCGATGTGTTCGTGACGGGCTCGGTCAACCAGTTCCTCGAGTTCGGGGTCCGCGGGCAGCTTGCGGGCTTCGGTTCGACCTATCAGACCGCCAAGAACGTCCCCGACGAGGCGGTGGCGGCCCGCGACTGGCAGACGGCCTTCAACCTGGTGGTGCTGGCCACCGGAGACTGGTATCTGCAGCAGCGCGGGGCCATCTGGGGTCTGTTCATGGGCCTCGTGGAGCCCGACGTCCACGAGTTCTTCATCACCTACGCCCAGGATCCCAATTCCTCGGACTACCAGGAGATCCCTACGGTGGTGTTCCGGCCTCGGCCCTGGCCCGGCCCGGCGGCCAAGGATGTGAACGCCGATATCTCTCCGAAGGTCGATGATGACTCTCTCTGGCGCACGCTAGATGTGGCTGTGGCCGGCACCCCGGACGGCTTCCCGGCGGCCTTGAGCGTGACGACCTCCTGGAACGACGCCGTGCGCCCCAATTCCTTCTTGCTCAGTTTCGCGGGGGCCAGCGACGGGAGCCCCAACGGCCTGACGGCCGACAAGGTGTTCCTGGGCTTCCTGGTGGACCGGAACCTGGTGGCCCGCTATGGGTTCTCCTCCCGGCAGGTGAGCATCGGGCAATACATCCAGACCGAGGCGGACTACATCCAAAAGATTCTCCCCCAGGTGCTCGACCGGGTGGGCTGGCAGGAGGCCCCGCTCCCGTTCCTGCTCGACCAGTCCCGTTCCTACCCTCTCTGGCCCGGCATTCATCCTGGCATGGTCCTCGAGGACCACTCCGAGAGCCAGTCCTCCCCGACGACTGGGTATGTGATTTCCGTCTCCCACACCCTCACGGCCTCCGAGAAGGGCCTGCATGCCGAGACCTCCGTGGGCACCACCCGGGCGCTCGAGGGCGTCACCGCGGATGGCTATCCTTCGGCCGTGCGGGATCTGGTGAAGCTGGAGAAGGTGCTCTACACCACGGCGCCGGAGGTTGCGACCCCCTTCCGTCTCCACATGGACCCAGTCCATTCCCAGCCGGGCGCGGTCAAGCCTGTGGGCGGCGTCAGCCCGGCCTCTGGGCAGCCCTACGACCTCTTTGTGACCTCCAACCCCGAGCTGCAGGACAAGAACCCCTCGGACGCCGTCAAGGTGAACCTCGCCTCCCTGGTGCTGAACGGGATCAAGCCGGTGGAGGCCATCGTCGGGCCCATCACCTTGACCTCGGTCTACCGGAGCCCGGCCTTGAACGCCAAATGGAAGGGCGCCACCAACAGCGACCACACGCTGGGCCTCGCGTTCGACTTCCAGATGCCCGCGGGCTCCGGCGCTCTGGCCACGGCCTGGATCCAGTTGCTGGGGGCCACGGACTCGCTGGTCTACAAGCAGATGGTTTTCGAGACGGACCCCGCGACCGGGAAGCAATGGATTCACTACGCCATCTATCCCTCCGGGCACCCCGGTTGGGTAAGCGGGCCCCACGCCCATACCGTGGCCCAGACGGGGGACTGACGATGATGATCTCTCCGGCTGTGGTCACGAAGGTGCTCTGGGACCGCCATGGCGTGATGGTGGCGTTCCGTGATGGGGTCTATTTCCCCTCCACTGGCCAGCGGTTCGTCCGGGTGCTGGCTTCCAGGGCCCACGCCTCGGGTGGCGCGTCCATCAGTCTCCCCCAGGAGGGGGAACTGGGCCTCGTGGTCGAGGTGGACGAGAACTTGTCCGTCTGGTTGGGCTCCATCCACTGGCAGGACGCGAACCAGGTAGAGGCGGAGCCCTTCCTGGACTCCTTCCGGCACGAGTCGGCAGTGCATAGGCACCTGCATAGGAATGGCGATATGCAGTTGGACCACCCTTCGGGCCTCTGCCTTCGTGTCGTGGAGCAAGGCGGGGATGGGGAGGGTGGCCCCCTGGACCAGCCCCACGGTTCCAACGTGCCCCCTGTGACCGTCACGCCGGCCCCCTGGGTGGCCCTGGACCATCCCACCGCAGGTTCTCTGCGCCTGCACCCCGACGGCACCCTGGAGGTGGCCCACAGCCACGCCGGCATCCTCACCATGGCCCCGGATGGCACGCTCACGGTGGCCCACCCATCGGGCGGCTCGGTCGAGGTGGATCCGGATGGGCACCTGGCCCTCCATGGCTTCGCCTCTCAGACCTTCCAGGATGGTGCGAATAGGTTCTGCATGGAGGACTTCTGGACCTGGGCCAAGAACCACATTCACAGCGGGGGCACGATCAGCGGCAAGACCGCCATCCCAGACGAGGCTCCCCCCGACTCAGGGCTCTCCCCATCCACCTTCCTTGGCCCAAATGGGTGATCTGTGGCCGGTGACTTCTCCCTCTCGATCGCCTGGTTGAATCTCGACTCCGTCCGGGCCGAACTCGAGGCCGTGGTCATGGGCCTTGGGGTCTGGCAGAACACCCGCGATGCCCTCGAGGGCTATGTCGAGGATGCCCACGCGACCTATGTCAGCTACCTGCAGGGCCAGCCCATCCCAGGGAAGGGGGCCATAAAGCGTCCGACCGGGATTCTGGCGAAGGCCGCCTATCGGGACAAGCGGGGCCTTCTCACGTGGGCCATCGGGAATGCGGCCCCCTACGCCAAGGCCATCGAGGAGGGCGCCCCCGAATACGACATGAAGAAGAACCTGGCGACCGCCCCGAAGGCCCGACAGGCCAAGGACGGTCATCGCTACTTGATCATCCCCTTCCGGCATGGGGTGGAGAACACCGTGCGCCTGAAGGCCATGCCTCGGGCTGTCTACGCCCTAGCCAAGACGATGGCCCACTCCCGGGCCCTGGGCTCCCCGACCACCCGCCAGTCCGCCACCGGCTGGACCGTCCCGAAGTTCACCTACCAATGGCAGGACCGGCTCGGGTCCAAGAAGGCCCTTGCCGCGGCCGGGTTCTCCATGGCGGAGGCCAAGCGGTTCGCCGGCATGGTCCGCATGGGCAAGAACGGGCAGACGACCTATCTCACCTTCCGGGTGATGTCTGAGAAGTCGGCCCCCGGCTCCTGGATGCGCCCCGCCACGGCCGCCATGGCCCCCCTGCAGACCGCGCTCGAGGTTTCATGGGTCAGGGCCCGCCCGGAGATCGAGCGGGCCCTGGAGGCCGACCTGCGCGAGATGCTTGGCTCGTTTTAGAGCGCTCCGACGCTGATGGCCCACGCCCACTGCACCTGGGTTGTGTCCCAGCGATACTGCGTGTTCGCATCGTCCCAGTTGATGGTCAGGCTCTCCCCGGTGGTCAGGGGGATGATGATCTGGGGGAATACCTGGTTCCCGCCCACAGGGGTTCCGCTGGAGTTCAGCACTGTCTGGTTGAGGTTGATTGCGGCAGCCACCGTGTCTCCGCTGCCGACGTTACTTAGCCAGATCTTGGTGGAATAGCTTTGCCCGGCTCCGGCGGACACCGTCTGGATGTAGTAGCAGTGGCCTCCGCCCGGGTTGGCATCGTCCGTCCCCTGGGCGAAGGATGACCCGCCGATGATGAC
>Ga0316227_1000790_pt1 | contig 40316 bp, 39 predicted proteins | sample TBH18019metaG_FD_206012 | JGI IMG/M metagenome (GOLD analysis project Ga0316227, IMG submission 206012) | Freshwater microbial communities from Trout Bog Lake, Wisconsin, USA - TBH18019 | ecosystem: Environmental > Aquatic > Freshwater > Lake > Hypolimnion/Profundal zone | place: USA: Wisconsin... | reverse complement strand
GGAACGTCCCGTTCTGCTTCGAGATGGGCCGTTTTACCGACGGCGCCGGCAGGGTGGTGACCGGTGACATCAACCGCTTCTTCGCCGGGGATCCCACCGCCGGCATCCTCTCCGGCGCCTTCCTGTTCAAGATGTTCGGCCTGCCCGGGGCGGCCCTGGCCATCTGGCACGCCGCCCGGCCCGAGCACCGGGTGCAGGTGGGCGGGATCATGCTGTCCGCGGCCTTCACCTCGTTCCTGACCGGCGTCACCGAACCCATCGAGTTCACCTTCATGTTCGCCGCGCCGGCCCTCTACGTGGTCCACGCCGTGCTGGCGGCCTCCGCCCAGTTCGTGGCCAACACCCTGGGCATGCACATGGGCTTCACCTTCTCCCAGGGGGGCATCGATTTCCTGATGTTCAACGCCCTGGGCCGCTTCGCCCGGCACTGGCAGCTGGTGCTGGTGCTGGGGCCGGCCTATGGGCTGGTCTATTACGGCCTGTTCCGGTGGCTGATCCTCCGGTTCGACCTCCCGACCCCCGGGCGGGGCGACGCCCCGGCTCCGGTGCCCGAGACCTCGCCGGAACCCGTCGTCGCTATTTCTTCTTCTTGGCCGGGGCCGCCGGGGCCTTCTTCGCCGGTTCCGCCAGCCGCTCAGCCAATCCGCCAGCTCGGGCCGTGGCGCCGTGGATCACAGCGGGTTTGGCTTTCTTGGGTTTCTTGTCGTTTCCCACGGGGTCTCCTGGCAGTCCGGGGAGACGTGGCATCCGGGCTGCAGCCCAAGCATGGCCCCTAATTATTGAAAAGCTTGAAAATAATCACGCCAGGATGTCCCCGAGGGCCTTCAGGAGGCTCTGGCACTGGGTTTCCGTGCCTATGGAAATGCGCAGGAAACCATCGATCCGGGGCAGGTCGAAGTGCCGGACGATGATGCTGCGGGCCCTCAGCGCCAGGGCCAGGGCCGCGCCCGCCCAGCCCGGGTGGCGGGCGAAGACGAAATTGGCCGCCGACGGCAGGACCTCGAAGCCCAATGCCTCCAGGCCCGTCACCAGCCCGTCCCGGCTGGCCATGACCGCGCGGCGGGTCCGCTCGAAGTGCTCCCGGTCGTCCATGGCGGCGATGCCGCCGGCCATGGCCAGGCGATCCACCGGGTAGGAATTGAAGCTGTTCTTGACCCGGTCCAGGGCCTCGATGAGCTCGGCCTGGCCGATGGCGAAGCCCAGGCGCATGCCCGCCAGCCCCCGCCCCTTGGAGAGGGTGTGGATCACCAGCAGGTTCGGATGGTCGTGGACCAGGCCCACCGCCGATTCGCAGCCGAAGTCCACATAGGCCTCGTCGATCACCACCGGCGAATCCGGGTTTTCCCGCAGCAGCTGCCGGATCGCCTCCAGATCCAGCCAGCGCCCGGTGGGGGCGTTGGGGTTGGGGAAGATGATCCCGCCGTTGGGACGGCGGTAGTCCTCGACCCGCATCTGGAAGCCCGGATCCAGGGGCACCCGCTCGAATGCGATCCCGTAGAGCCCGCAGAAGACCGGGTAGAAGCTGTAGGTGACATCCGGGAACAGCAGCGGCCGGTCATGCTTGAGGAGCGCCAGGAAGGCCAGGGCCAGCACCTCGTCCGAGCCGTTGCCTACGAACACCTCCCGGGGCTCGATCCCGTGGGCGGCGTGGTGCCGGGCGATGGCCGCCCGCAGCTGGTCGGCGTTGGGATCCGGGTACAGCCGCAGGGTGTCCGCGGCCGCCTCGCGGATCGCCGCCAGGGCCTTCGGCGAGGGCCCGTACGGGTTCTCGTTGGTGTTGAGCTTGACCAGGTTCTCGAGCTTGGGCTGCTCGCCGGGCACATAGGGGGTGAGGGTGTGGACGACCTCGCTCCAGAATCGGCTCATGACGCATCCTGCAAAAAATGGCGGGAGCCGACCTGGCCGCCCCCGCAAAGCCCATTCCAAGGCTACCAGCAAGGTATCCGACGCTTCCCCTCGACTTCCCGCCCATCCCAACGGGAATTCGAATGGCCAACATGCGCCACGACGCGGTTGCGAATATGCTGCCGGCACTGTTCCTGGTGATGCCGATGTAGGCGCTGTGGGGGCGCTATCTGGCCCAGAGAATCTGCGATGGGGTTCTTCGCCAAAAGGAGTTTGGTGAATAATCCACCTCAGTCCGTTTCGTACCCCAAATAATAATAATAATGGCTTTGTTCTAATTTGGCCGGAACGGCCACAGATCGGAAATGTATGCCTTCATTAGATCTTAAGGTATCGACAATATAGTCCCTCCCTTTATATTTTATGCAATATTTATTACAATCAATTTTTTTATCAATGACACTACCTTGACGCAAAAGGTAGCCAACTTCAGCCGGGCCTTTACCGAGTGCATTCAATTTTGTTTTTCCAGTATATTTATAGATTATACTTTCTGCATTTACATTTTCAAGATAATTTCCTGCAAATTTATTTTGAAAAGCACCACTTCCATATTTAATCGACTGAATATGACTAACTTTACCTTGCTCTCCTCCGATTGTTAAATAGATTGCATTATTTATATATAACAAATCCATCTCGTTACAATATAACATCGAATCGCCATTGGTCGAGGAATGAAATACACCAATTAATGGGTCACCACGGTCCTTGTCGTTTGGATCTTGGTCTCTAATTGATGCCTTAGTTTGTGGTTGTTCTTTTTTGGCCGCTGAAGCCATTGAAATTAACGCAAAATCAATGGCCATCATCTGACCAATGCGGCGGATCAGAAACCAGTTTAATGACACCATACGTCGCTCCAATTAAATGCAGATCGGTATTATTTCCATTTCTAGGCGATGAAGTAATTGTTATTATTGACCTATCTTTATTAGCAATGATTAAATTCCCAGACCAAGTTATATTCATATCTACAGCTGTTCCACGATTGTGTTTAGACTGCCGGGCAGGGCGATCAACAATATTGTAGCCTCCAAACATGTCTGCGGCGGCTTGTACAGCTCCTGTAAAATCGCATCTGTGGTATGGACAATTGCAGTTTGAATTATTTACAACACACATTACCCATCTACCATCACTCCACCTCCAAATAATTTCTACGGGGTCACCTTTGCCATCAAATCCAGGGACCTCGGAAGGCCACCATGTGCTCGGCATTCCGCGTCCATTATACGTACAAGGTCTAGCGGCATGAAACCAGTACCTCTCCCGCGCTATCCTCCATGACCAATGCATTAAATATTGTCTCTGGGGTGGTCTAAGTGTGGAATTGATTTGGACGCTGGCACCGGCCTCTCTTAAGGCATCCACAAATTCTCTTACTTTTGGTCCAAATTCGCCACTTAATAGGGAGATTTCAGGGCCGACGCGAAATCGGTAACACCAAGCAACCCCACTATTTTCTGGCATCGAGTGGCCAGGTATCCCAACACTGAGTATGAAGGCAAGCCGAGCAGACCACCGCACACACCCCTTCACTTTTCCCTCCAGTAATTACGATTAAACAATCAAAAAGCCAGCGGCAGTCCAGTCGCTGATACTTCCGCAATGTGACATTCAAGGAAAATGTTCCAACCTGAGGAGCCTTCCGGCTTGGCCGTTGGCCCGCTGAATCCGAATTTGGTTTTTAATCCCAAATCATCCCCGCCCATCCCCTCCATCCCCGCCAAATCAAAAGCCAAGGATGTTGCTCGGGTCGGTCACATTCGCCGGACCGTGCGGGTGGCCGAGGATTTCGGCACGCTGTTCATGCGGATGGAATAGGGAGTCGGCATCACCATCCTGCCGCGCTGCAAAGTGGACCTCATCCAGCACCCGGGCATCCGGTTCGTGCCCCACCATGACCCGGACCGGCAGGTCGAAGGGGGCGGGCCCGGGCCATGCGACTCAATGGCCCGCTACCAGATCCGAACCCGCTCCGCGGGCGGCCGCCACATCGGCTGGCCCTCCTTGACCCCGAAGGCCTCGTAGAACTCAGGGATGTTGGAAAGCGGCCCGAGCACCCGCCACTTGGCAGGCGCATGCACATCGCTCAGCAGCCGGGTGCGCAGGGTCTCCTCCCGGACCTGGCTCATCCAGCCCAGGGCGTAGCCCAGGAAGTAGCGCTGCATCGGGGTCAGGCCGCCGATCCGCTCGCCCTTGCGGTACTGTTCGGTCCGCTTGAAGGCGTCGATGCCCAGCAGGATGCCGCCGAAATCGGCGATGTTCTCGCCCAGGCTGGCTTTGCCGTTGATGTGCAGGCCCGGCAGCGGCTCGTAGGCATCGAACTGGCGGATCATCACCGAGGCGCGGTCCTGGAAGCGCTCGGCGTCCTCCCGGGTCCACCACTCCGTGAGGTTGCCTTTGGCATCGAACTGCCGGCCCTCGTCGTCGAAGCCGTGGGTGATCTCGTGGCCGATGGTGGAGCCTCCGGCATAGCCGTAGGCCACCGCATCATCCACCTGCGCGTCGGGCACGCCGGGGATCATGAACTGGGCCGCGGGCAGCACGATCTCGTTGCTGGAGGGGTTGTAGTAGGCGTTGTAGGTCTGCGGCGTCATGTGCCATTCGCCGCGGTCCACCGGCTTGCCGAACCTGGAGACCATGTCCTGGAAGCGCCAGCGGCTGGCGTTCATCATGTTCTGGCAGTAGGAATCCCGGGTCACCACCAGGGCCGAGTAGTCCTTCCAGTGGTCGGGGTAGCCAACCTTCTTGGTGACCGCGGCGAGCTTGGCCTGGGCCATGCGCTTGGTGGCGTCGCCCATCCAGTCGAGGCGGTCGATGCGCGCCTGGTAGGCGGCGCGGATCGCTTCCACCATGTCGGCGTAGCGGGCCTTGGCGGCCTCGGGAAAGTAGGCCTGGACGAACTGCCGGCCCAGGACCATGCCCATGGCGCCCTCCTCGGCGTCGAGCACCCGCTTCCAGCGCTCCCGGGGCTGCTTCTGCCCGGACAGGACCTGGCCGTGGAAGCGGAAATGCTCGTCCTGGAAGGGCTGGCCCAGGTAGTCGGCATACCTGTCGACCAGCCGGCAGCGCAGGTAGTCCTGGAGGACCTCCGGCGCCGCGACCGCGAGAAGGTTGTCCAGCGCCGCGAAGAACTCCGGCTGGCCGACGATCACCGACTGGGGGCGCAGGCCCCATCCGGCGATCCGCCCGGCCCAGTCGATGGAAGGCGAGTGACGGGAGGTCAACTCGCCCGGCGTCATCCTGTTGTAGTTCTTCTGGGGATCCCTGCGCTCCTCGATCCGGCGCGAGGCCCGGGCCAGTTCCGTCTCGAAGGCCAGCACGCGCCCCGCGGCCAGCTTCGCCCCGGCCTCGTCCCGGCCCAGGAGCGCAAGGGTCCTGGCGAGATGGGCCTCGTATTCCTTCCGGATCAGGGCCAGGCCCTTTTCCGGATTGAAATAGAAATCCCGCTCGGGCAGGCCGAGGCCGCCCTGTTCGAGGTGGACGGCCATCTCCTCGCTGTTCTTCTCGTCCTGGCTGACCCCGGCCGCGAAGAACGCCCCCACCCGCAGAGGCCCCCAGGCGAAGGCCAGGTCCAGGGCGTCCTGGGCGGTATGCAGCCCATCCACCCGATCCAGCTCCGTGCGCAGCGGCGCCAGCCCGAGCCGGTCGGCCCGGGCGGCATCCATGGCCACGGCCCAGAAATCACCCACCTTGCGGGCGTCGGCGTCGCCGCCGGCTCCGGCGGCCGCGGCCTGCTCGTTGATCTTCCTCAGGTTCGCGTAGGTCTGCTCGCGCAGGATCATGCCGATGTCCCACCCGGATTCCGAGGCGGGGATCGGGGTCCGCTTCAGCCAGCCGCCCAGGGCGTAGGCGAAGAAATCGACGCCGGGATCCACGGTGGTGTCCATTTCCGCCCGCAGGAAATCCCCGGCGGGAGCCGGGGGCGGCGCCCCGAATGCGGCCGGGATGACCGCCCATCCGAGCAGGCTGCGCAGGGCCAGGCCCCTGATATCGATCCCCATGAGGGCCTCCAGGAAATTGCTATCCCACAAGCCTAGCTCATGAAAGGGAAGGCCATGGCAGGCAACCAAGTGGGCCATGGCCTTCCCCTGCTATTTATGTAGACAAATAAATCGACTTGACCGACTGAAAATCGAATTTCCAATCGGTCAGCCCGCGGAAGGCCTACATAGCCCCGTAGGGATACATGCGCACGGGTTGGGGGATGATGTCGTCCTCGTCGATCTCGGCGATGGCGCGGACCATCGAGCCGTCGCCCATGTGCCAGCGGATGGGCAGGACGATGAAGTGGAAGCGCTTGGCGACCACCTTCTCCAGGTCGCCGCCGAGGTTTTCGACGCCGACGATGCCGTTGCCGAGCATCATCCTGTGGCAGGGCTCCCAGGTGCCGTAGCAGCCGATGGCTTCCAGCTTGCCGAACTTGCGATCGTACTTCGCCTGGCCGTGGACGTGGATGTAGACGTCCTTGTCGAACTCGGCGTAGGCCTCGATGCCGCAGCCCAGGGAATTTCCCTTGGTGGCCTCCCAACCCGGAGCGTGGCAAAATGGTTCGATACCCATTTACCAGTCCGCTGCCCCATGGCATTCCGGGCTGGTGGTTCGGTTTGTGCCCGGGTCCGCGAAAGGAACACCCATGACGATCAAGTTGGAGCAGCTCGGCAAGGCTGTCCTCGATACCCAGTATGCGGTGCGGGGTCCGATCGTGGCCCGGGCCGGGGAACTGGAGCGGGCCGGCCGGCCCATCATCTACTGCAACATCGGCAACCCCCAGGCGCTGGAGCAGAAGCCGCTCACCTACCTGAGGCAGGTCCTGGCCCTGGCCCAGTACCCCGAACTCATCGAGACCGGAAGCAATCTGTTCCCTGCCGATGTGCTGGAAACGGCGCAGCAGGTCCTGGCGGGCACCCGGCATGGAATGGGCGCCTATTCCGAGAGCAAGGGCGTGCGGTTCGTCCGGGACGCCGTGGCCAGGTTCATAACGCGGAGGGACGGGATTCCCGCCGATCCCGAGGCCATCTATCTGACCGATGGCGCCTCCAAGGGGGTCCAGGCGGCCCTGCGGGTGCTCATCGGCGGGCCCGGCGACGGCATCATGATCCCCATCCCCCAGTATCCGCTCTACAGCGCCACCATCACCCTGTACGAGGGCCGGCAGGTGCCCTTCTACATGGACGAGGCCAACGACTGGAAACTGAGCCAGGCCATGCTGGAGTCGAGCATCCGGCAGGCCGAGCGCGACGGCGTGAAGGTGCGCGCCATCTGCGTCATCAACCCCGGCAATCCCACCGGATCGGTCATGGACTGGGAGAACGTCGCCATGGTCATCCGGTTCGCCAAGGCCCACGATCTGGCGATCCTGGCCGATGAGGTCTACCAGGAGAACGTCTACCTGGAGGGCGACAGCTTCGTCTCCTTCGCCAAGGTGATGGTCGAACTGGGCGAGGAGGATGTCAGCCTGTTCAGCTTCCACTCCTGCTCCAAGGGCTACCTGGGGGAATGCGGCCAGCGCGGCGGCTACATGGAGCTGCGCAACATCCCCGAGGACGTGGTGGCCCAGATCCTCAAACTCCAGAGCGTGGGCCTCTGCGCCAATCTCACCGGGCAGATCACCACCTACTGCATGGTCCATCCGCCCAAACCCGGCCAGCCCAGCTACGGCCTGTTCGCAGCGGAACGGGACGGCATCCTGAACGAGATGAAGCAGCGGGCCATCATCCTGGCCGAGGGCCTCAACAAGATCCCCGGCATCCAGTGCAACAAGGTGGCCGGCGCGATGTACTGTTTTCCGCAAGTCACCTTGCCCCAAGGGCGCACCGACGCGGAATACTGCATGAGCCTCCTGGAGGCGACCGGAATCTGCGTGGTCCCCGGCTCCGGCTTCGGCCAGGCCCCGGGCACCTGCCATTTCCGCACCACCATCCTGCCGCCCACGCACAAGATGAAGCAGGTCGTGGAACAGCTCGCCGCCTTCCACGCCGCCTACCGCTAGGCGCAGATCCACCCCTTTCCCATGGGCTAATTGATCTCGATGGGGGCCTCGCTGTCCTCAAGTTCCTCCAGGTGATGCACAAGCGTGGACAGCCTGCTTTGCATGCCATCCTGGAAGCCGGGACCCTCCGGATGGGCAGGAACCGCGAGGTTCCCCTCCCGGTGGAGGACACCCTCAAGGTAGCCCTCCATGTATTCCCGCCCATGAGCCGAACTGATGGCGAGGTGCTCGAACAGGACTTCCAAGAGACGGACGGTTGACTTGTCGAGCATGAGCCACCTCCTTTGGGGTTGGGAGATTGTAGTCGTTACGGCCCCGTTGAAAAGGGGAATCCGAAAGGGATAGCATTTCTTCCCGGGCCTCCCACGGCCTATCATGCGTTCATGATCCCTTTCTCCATCCTTGACCTTGCTCCGATCACCGAAGGCGGCGACGCCGCCCAGTCGTTCCGCAATAGCCTTGATCTGGCGAAGCATGGCGAACGCTGGGGTTACCGTCGCTTCTGGCTCGCTGAACACCATGGCATGCCCGGCATCGCCAGTGCCGCCACCGCCGTTTTGATGGGATATGTCGCGGCCGGCACCTCGACCATCCGGATCGGGGCCGGCGGCATCATGTTGCCCAACCACGCCCCCCTGGTGATCGCCGAGCAGTTCGGCACGCTGGAAACTCTCTTCCCCGGCCGCATCGATCTTGGGCTTGGCCGGGCGCCCGGTTCCGACCCGGCCACGGCGCAGGCGCTGCGCCGCAACCTGGGTTCCGATCCGGACCAGTTCCCGCAGGATGTTCTCGAATTGATGGACTACTTTTCCGTCGACCCACGCCAGGCGGTCCGGGCGGTCCCGGGCGCGGGGCTGAGGGTGCCCATCTGGATCCTGGGTTCCAGCCTTTTCGGGGCCCACCTGGCGGCGGTGCTTGGGCTTCCGTTCGCGTTCGCGGCCCATTTCGCGCCGGGCCAGATGATGCAGGCGCTCGAGGCCTACCGCACCGGCTTCCGCCCCTCGGAGCAGCAGCCGAAGCCCCATGTGATGCTCGGCTTCAACGTGTTCGCGGCGGACAGTGACCAGGAAGCCCAATACCTGGCCACGTCCATGCAGCAATCCTTCGTCAACCTCCGCACGGGCCACCCCACCTGCCTCCCGCCGCCGATGAGGGACTACCAGGCCCGGATCGGCCCCCAGGAGCGGGCCATGCTCGAGCACGTGCTGTCCTGCTCCGCCATCGGCGCGCCCGCGACCGTGGCCAAGGGGCTGCAGGACTTTGTGGCCCGGACCGGCGCCGATGAGTTGATGATCAATTCGCCCATCTTTGATCCGGCCGCCCGGCTGCACTCGTACGAGATCACCGCATCCTGGATGGGGCCCTGAAGGTCCCGCTGGCGGCTGGATTGCACGTGCAGGGAGACCCGTATGAACGATGCGCAAACATTGAAACAGGATGCCGGCACCGGAATCGCCTTCCGGGCGCTGGGGCCCGAGGCTCCGGAGGCCCTGCTGGTGCTGCTCCATGGCGTGGGCGGCCGTGAACTCGATCTCCAGGCTCTCGCCGCAGCTTCGGATCCGAGGGTCCTCAAGCTCCTGGTGCGGAGCCCCCTGGTCCTGGCCCCGGGAAGCTACGCCTGGTTCCAGGTGGGCTTCACACGTCACGGACCGGTGATCGACGCCGCCCAGGCGGAGGACGCCCGGTTGCGCCTGGCCACGTTCATCGAGAACCTCCAGCGGGAGACCGGCCTGGGGCCAGCGCGGACGGTGGTGGCGGGCTTCAGCCAGGGCGGCATCATGAGCGCCGGACTGGCCTTGACCCGGCCGGACCTGGTATGCGGATTCGGCCTGCTCTCCGGACGGATCCTGCCTGAGCTCGCCCCCAGGATCGCCGCCCGCGAAGCCCTCGCCAGCCTCTCCGGATTCATCAGCCACGGCCTGCAGGACAGCGTGCTGCCGGTGGCCTGGGCCGAGCGGAGCGACGCGTGGCTGACGGAACTTGGCGTCGCCTTCCAGTCCCGGCGGTATCCGGCCGGCCATGAGATCACGGTTGAAATGGCCCGGGATTTCCGGGCCTGGGTCCAGGATCGACTGTGGCCGGATCAGGAATGAAAAATCCTGGATCCCAAGCGAACGGCTTGCCAGGACAGAGGCCCGTTGACCCTGCGCCACCGTTTCGGGATTTCAGCCCAGCCCGATCGCCCGGATCATCTCATCCATGATCTCCTCCGCCCGATAGCGGCCTGCCGTCTCCAGGGCCATGCTCCGGTAGGCTTCCCGGTCCACGGCCGGCATCTTCAGATAGGCCGCGACGCGCAGGCCCATTTCCAGGGAATCGGCGCATACCAGACCATTTCCGCCACCCTGGATGAGGTCGGCGGGCCCTTTGACCGGGTAGCACGCCACCGGCAGTCCGCAGCTCAGCGCCTCCAGGACCGCACAGCCGAACGTATCGAACCGGGACGGGAACAGCAGCAGGGTGCTGGCCCGGTACCATCCGGCGAGGGTCGACCGGTCCACCCAGCCCGGAAAGTGGGCCTCCGGCGCAAGCTCCCGCAACCTGCCCTCGGCCGGCCCCCGGCCCGCGATCACCAATTGGGCTTCCGGCACGTCGCGGCGGATCAGGCGCCAGGCGTCGATCACTTCGAGAACCCCTTTCTCCTCGGAAAGCCGGCCGGCGTACAGGAGGATCGGACGGCGGGGGTCGATGCCGGGCGGCAATTGCGGGTCGGAAGATGCATCGGGGTGGTACTCGGGGGCCACCCAGTGGGCCGTGAGATTGAGCCGGTCCCGGGGAATGTCCATGGCACTGCCGGCGAGCCATTCCACATGCTGGCGGTTGAGGACGAACAGGCCGTCCCACCGGTGGTAGAACCAGCGGAGCATCCGCCGGGCCCGATCGAGCCCGCGCTGGTCGAGCCGGGAGTTGTGGAACAGGAATTCCAGCCAGTCGGTGTGCATGAAGAAATGCGCCGGGAGCCGGAGCGCGTGCTTGAGAAAGAGCCCGACCCAGCCCATGACCCCCTCGGTGGAGACGATGAGGCGGTCGTAGCCGCCCGCCTCCACCAGCCGCAGCACTTCCAGAAGGTCGGGAATCCGGTTGGGCTGATCCCCGAAGCCTGGCAGGGTGAAGGTCTCCAGGGGACGCACAACGCGGAGGTGGTCTCCGGCCACCTGTTCCGGGTGGCAGATGAGGAAATCGATGGGCAGGTCCCGCCTGCGGACCTCGGCCAGCACGGACTGCAGGGCGCTGGAGACCCCGTTGGCGTCCAGGAAGGTGTCCGTGAGCCAGAGGGCGCGCCGGGGATGGGCCGTGCCGCCGATATGCGCAGCCAGGCCGTTCATCAGGTCCCGGCCACCGTGCAGATGGTGGGCGGCGATCCCCGAGGCGCCGGCGAGCATGGCGGTCATCAGGCTGGGAAAGGTCAGATCGTCCAGGACGGCCGACATCTGGACGGCGCTCATGGACCGGGGCTCCTTGAGCTTCTCGTAGCCCAGGAACACCCGGAAATGGCTGGGGGCCTCCAGGTGCTCGATCCAGTCCTCGAAACGCAACTCCCGCCCCCCTTCCTCCGCTTCCCACCGCGCCACGACCGGAGCGAGGCCCTTCCGGGCCCGGCCCAGGGTGAGCTTCATCATTCCGCGGAACAGCTCCCCCAGCGTCTCGCGGAGCGCTCCGGGCAGGTCCTCGGGGTGCTTGCGCGCCACCTTGGAAATGTGCCCGAGGTGGTCGAGAAAGGATTTGTAATCCTGCTTGACCGTCAGTTTCAGCAGCACGCCGGGCTTCTCGCCCTGGAGGCTGCCGTGCCAGGCCTTGAGGAAGCGCATGGTATAGGTGTGGCGGCGCAACTCGGCCAGGCCGTTGGCCACCGCCAGGCACGCGGCCTTGTCGGCGACCTCCCCTTTGTGCAGCAGGATCCGGAGGAGGCCCGGATCCTCGAAGGTGATGACGGCCTGGGAGAGGAAATCCAGGATGGCTCCGGTGAGGTTCTCCTGTTCCGTGGCTTGGCCGTAGGGCCGCATCCGCTTGGCCCGGAGGGCTTCCAGGGCCAGCCGGGAGGGGCGTTCGCCCCCTTCCAGGCGCAGGGCCAGGTCCGGAACCTCCAGGTGGGTGCCGGCCAGGCCCGCGAAGACGCCGAAGTGGTCGTCCGATCCGCCGGAAATGGCCTTGTGCCAAGGGTCGGCACAGAAGTCGTGGGGGTCCAGGTCGTGCTTGCGGGCATAGGCATGCAGCCGCTCGGGGTCCATGGCCGTGACCCATTCCCAGGCGAGCAGGTTCTGCCAGGGATCCCGCTGGCCGTTGAAGACCTCGAAGCGCTCGAAGAGCAGGGCGAACTTCTCGAACACCTCCAGCGGGGGCTGCCGGTCGCGCGTGTAGAAATAGAGCGGGTGCGGCTGGATGACCGGGAGGTCGTGCTTCCGGCAGTAGCGCAGGAACGCGTAGATGTCCCGGCGCCGGGCCTCCAGCTCCGGTTCCTGCTCGGGGGTGAAGCCGTAGACCAGGACATGGATGGCCAGGTCGTATTCGGGGAAGTGGCAGGTCCATTCCGCGCCGCTGAGGACGTCCTTGCCCCGTTCCGCCAGCTCCCAGCAGGATCGGGCGTTGTTGTGGTTGGTGACGGTCCAGGCGGTGGCGCCCCGCTTCCGGAGCAGCTTGTGCAGCCGGCGGGGCTCCACCCAGGACTCCGGCAGGCGCAGAATCCGCCCCCACAATTCATCCGGCATGTCCGAGTGCTTGTCGTGGCAGTGAAGGTCGATGCGCAGGCATTCCCGGTCGGGGACGCCGGCCTCGAGCAAACCCGTCAACCGATGGAGCAGGCCGGCGCGGAAGGAGGGGTCAGGGAAGGATGCAGGTGCTGACACCTCACCACCTTCACCGGGAGCTGGTGCCTGGCGGTGGTGGCCGGGTAAAGATTAGGTTAACAATGCAGGATGAGGCGGCCACGGTCCGGCAGGCGCAGGGCGGGCGAGCCCCAGGGGCTCGCGGCGGCTTCGAACATGCTGTCGGGTCGCCCGCGATCGGGCAATACGAGCAGCAGCGGCCACCCGCTGTGCAGGCCGGCCCGGTCCAGGTCCCAGGAGAGTTCGTGGGCCTCCGGGCCCACCGGTTCCAGCGCGAAGGTGAGGCGGCCCGCGGCGGTGGGGGCGGAGGTGAGCCCCAGGGGGCCCGCGGCCCACCACCCCTCGGGCGTGTTGGGGAGCATGAGGACCTGCCCGCCCTGGTCCCGCACCAGGGCCAGGCGGATCAGGGCCAGCACTTCGGCGCAGGCCCAGCCGTGGTCGCCATCGCCCATGCAGCCGCCGCCGGTGCGGGGATGGCTGGCTTCCGGCCAGGTGAGGGTCGGCGTCGCATGGGCCCGGATTCCGGCCAGCAGGTCCAGCCAGCGGGGGTCGCCCAGGCACTGCAGGGCCCGGGCCAACTGCACGGTCAGATAGGCGTTTCCACCCGTGTGGATGATCGGCTGGAAGAAGAAGCCGTCCTGGGCCCAATGCTCCATCAGGTAATCGGCGTTGGCCTGGGCCCAGCCGGGGAGCCCGACTTCGAGATCCAGGGGGCTGAGGGCCGCCAGGGTGCCGATGCAGGCGGCATCCGGGTGCCGGTACGGGGAGGAGGGCAACAGGCCGGACTCCCGTTCCGTCAGGCGGGCGATATGGAACTGAAGATCGGCCCGATAGGCGTCGGCCTCGATCTCCAGCCACGCCGCCAGCCGGCGCGCCCCGGTCGGCGCATCCGGCCACTGGCCCAGGGCCAGGCGGAACCGGTCCATACCGGCCAGGCTCCAGAAGTTGTCCCAGAGGTAGTGGTCATTGGGGCCGAAGTGCTCGGCGGAGAGCCCGGCCGGGAGCAGGCCGCGCGTGGCGGGATTTGGTTCCTTGCGCCGCGTCCGGGCGATCCATCGGGCGCATCGCCCCAGGCTCCGCCAATTGCGCTCCAGGAATCCGCCCGCCCCGGTCATCAGGACGTGCGTGGACCAGGTGAAAAGGGTCTGCCCCGAACCATCCCACTCGCCCGAGTGGGACCTGAAATCCCCACCCCGGGTCTGGGTCTCCAGCCAGGCCCGTTCCTTGGCGGCGACCGCACCATGCAGTCCCCACAGATCATGGGCGAAGGCCAGGAAGGCGCTGTCCCGGAGCCAGTGGTGGTTGTAGAAGAAGGCGCCGGGCGCGAAGTGGCCGCCATTGTCGAACACCGGCAGCCGGTGGGTCAGCGCGGTGACCAGGGTCTGGATGCCCGGATCGGCCAACCGCAGCCCCAGGGGGGCGCCGCGTCCGGACCAGGCTTCGCCTTCGGCCTCGGCCGCGGCCGGAAGCCCTGCGGTGTCGAGGCTGCGCCAGCGCAATCGGCGGTCGTCGGCCGGCACCAGGAGGAAGGTCTCCAGGTCCCAGGACTGGCCAGGCTCCAGGCGCAGCTCCCAGCGGGCCGTCCCGCCCAGCCACCCGTGCCGGCTCCGGCCCCGCTGGGCGGGTTCGCCCGGCGGATCGTCCAGGAACGGATCCGTCCGGTCCCGGCCGAAGTGCACCGCATCCGGCTCCCGGCCCAGCACCAGGGCGGCCTGCCGGTTGACGCTCCAGAGTCCGCGCTTCAGCCGGCTGCGGAAAACCGGGCCGAGCGTGAGGGTGTTGTACGGGCGCAGCCCCAGCATGAAACACAATGCCAGGGGATCCGGCCCACTCCAGGCGAGGTGGTGGGTCCAGCGCACCCAGTCATGGCCCTCGTGCCGGAAGGCCGTGGCCTCGGAACGCCAGGCGAGGCCCTCCCGCACCTTGAGGCGCGTGACGACCCGGTTCATCCATCCATCCCGGAGCCCCTGCTCCACCTGGGCGGCGTCCAGGCGGGACGGGATCCAGGTGCGGCCTCCGCAGACCAGCGCCGGCATCCAGGATGGCGCGAAGGCCTTCGCCGTGAGCATGCCGCAAGGATCCACCATGGCCTTCCAGGGCGCCCCCGCCAAGGCCAGCGACGTCCAGTCGCGGTTGGTGAGGTTCACGGTCAGGACGTTCACGCCGGTCGGAATGAACGCGGGCGACTCTCGCCGCAGCTGCTGCTCGGCCCACCAGGGCAGGGCCCACCCTGCATGTCCCTGGAAACCAAAGGTATTGGTGATCCCCGTGAGGGCGAAGCTGAGGCCCTGGTCGATCAACTCCGGGGGAAAGAACACGGGCGAGGGGCGCCCCTGATTGGAAAGCGCCCGCAGGAAGGGGCTCCAATGGCCCTTCCCGAACAGTCTCAGCAGGAGTGTCAGTCCCCGGCGCCACATGCTGTCAACGGCCCCATTCCGCGGCGGAATGACTCACGATCCGTTCTTCCGGATGGTGAATGTGTAGATCTGTTCACCTTTCTCATTGATGAAACTCACCTTCGCGGACGCCGAGTCGACCGAGACCACCCCGAAACCCAGGGACGCCTGCGCAAACCGGGTGAACGCCGCCTTCCCGACCGGCCGGGTCTCGGATCCGCCGCCAAAACCGAAGTATTCGACGGTCGCGCCTTCCGGGCGGGAATGCTGCATGTCATGGTCGTGCCCGGAAAAGCAGGCATCGACGTGGTACTTCTCGAACAGGGGGACCAGCGCCTTCTGGATTTCCCCGGTGCTGCCATGGGTGAACGAGGCCGAGTAGGCGGGGTGGTGGAAGATCACGAATTTCCACTGGGCCTTGGAGGTGCTCAGCTGGTCCTCGCACCACCGCACCTGGACGGCCGGGTCCTGGCCTTTGACGTGGTGGGCGTCGGACGCTTCGTCCTGGTACTGCTGGACGAAGGGGGAGGAGTCCAGCACCAGGAACAGCGCGGTGGAGGCATCCGGCAGGGTGCGGGTGAAGGCGAAATAGCGCCCGGGCTGCTGCCACCTCGCGCTGGTCTTGGCATATTCGAGCTCGGCGTCGACGCTGCCTTCATGGTCGTGGTTGCCCAGGGCGATATACCAGGGAATCATCAGGGCCGCATCGCCGTAAACCTTCTCGAAGTTGACCGCCCACAGGGGATCCTTGGGGCCGGGGACGCCCTTTCCATGGAAGTTGTCCCCGCAGGTGACCAGGAAGGAGGGGTGGATCTCCCGGGCGGTGGCGCCGAGCTGCTTGGCGACCTTGAGCTGGCCGGGGGTCTTCTTGTCCGTGTCATCGATCCCGGTCCGGCCCCAGTCGCTCAGGACCAGGAAGTTAAGGGCCCGCTCACCGAGGACCAGGGGGCTCATGGGCTTCTGGGCCTGCAGGCAGGGAAGGGCCGCGCCCAGGAGGAGGATGGAAACCAACAGATGGATTGCGTGGTTCATCAGGGAACGGGGCTTGGTCATGAGGCCTCAATGGCTGGGGTGCCGGATAATGGGTTGAACTGCAACCGGGCCAGGGACCGTGCGATCCCCAGCCTGGGAGCCTTGGAATTCCTAGAAGTTGTAGTGGAGTCCGACGGTGTAGGTCCTGCTGTAGAATTCGCGCTGAATGTTGTACTGGGGGCTGCCGTTGTAGAACCCGAACACGGCGTTGGTGAGGTTCAGGGCGCTGAACTTGAGCTTCAGGCCAGAGCGGAAGGTGTAGGTGGCCTGGGCGTCCATCTGGGTATGGGGGTAGAGGTAGGTGTCGCCGTTGGGGCCCTGGAGGCCGCCGGCGGCGCCGTCCTTGTAGTTGTAGCCGAAGATCATGGCCGAGTTGTAGGTGGCGGCCAGACGCATCGAGAACGCCTTCCAGTCGTAAGTCAGGCCGAAATTGGCCTCCTCGGGGGCGGTGCGCTGCAGGGCGGCCGTGCCGGACCGGCCCGTGGAGGGATCGAAGGTGGCCTCGGAGTGGGTCCAGGTGAAGTTGATGTCGGTCCCCAGGCCGCTCAGCAGGCCGGGTAGGAAGGTCAGGTGCTGCTTCCAGGCGAACTCCAGGCCGTAGACGTCGGCCTTGGGGCCGTTGATGGCGATGCTCTCCTGCAGGCCGTTGTAGATGCCGCCCACAACAGTCTGGGTGGACCCGGCGTAGATGGGATCGGAGAGGTCCTTGTAGAAAGCCCCCGCGGAGAGCAGTCCGACCGGGCTCATGTAGTGCTCGAACAGCAGGTCGAAGTTGGTGGCCTTGGTGGGTTTCAGATTCGGGTTGCCGGCGCTGAGCGGGGGCGTGCTGGAATCGTTCTTGGTGATGGAGGGCACCATGGCGGCGTAGTCGGGCCGGGCGATGGCCATGCCGAAGGCCAGGCGGAGCAGGGTGTCCCGGTCGAATTCATAGCGCCAGGAGGCGCTGGGCAGGACGCTGGTGTAGGTGTGGCTCTGGTTCAGGGGCACGGTGGAGACCCAGTCGCCGTTGCTGTCCACATTCACGGTGTTGGCGTCGAAGGAGGTGCGGGTGTTCTCGATCCGGACGCCATACTCCAGCTTGGAGGCCGAGAGGGCGCTGGTGCCCTTGGCGTAGACGGCCAGGACCTTCTCCTTGGCATCCCAATTGTTGGGATCGTTGTTCTGGTGATTGTCGCTGGCCGAGGGTGCGCTGAACAGGCCCATGTTGTTCTGGAAGAAGCTGTTCGCCGCCCAGAGACTGGGGTAGGGGCCGTGGTTGTATAGGCCCGAGTAGTAATTGGGATCGCTGAAGGAGTCCAGGCCCTGGGCCATGGTGTAGGGGGTCTCACCCCCGTACTTGTATGCCATATCGTTGTAAAGGCTGGTCTTCTCCTCATCGCGGTACTTCACGCCGACCTTGAGTTCGCCCGAATGGATGGGGATGGTCAGGTTGGCCGCCAGGGTCAGCGACCGGGTGTTGGTGTCCTCGTTGGTGATCTCCCACTTGGACAAGGTATAGAGGGACGGGTTGGTGAAGTCGACGCCGCCCTGGGGGTAGAACCTGGGGTGATAGCCGTCGCTGGGGTCGACGATGAAGGCGGCGGCCGGGCCGTCGAATTTGGCCTCAAGCTGGTTGTCCCGGTGCTGCTGGGCGTGGGAATAGGCCGCGGTGTAGTCCACGGTGTAGGTCCCCATGTCGTGCTTGCCGCCGGCCAGGAGCGAGTAGGTCTGCTCCACCGGGCGGCGGTTCTGGACGTTGGCCGAGTAGCCGCCGGAATTGTCGGTGAGCGTGGGAGTGACGAAGGACTCGGCGGTGATGGAGGTGACCCAGCGGTCGCCGAAATTGTCGAACTGGGAGAAGAAGCCTTTGAGGAATAGGGAGGCGTTGGGGCTGAGCCGGTAGTCCAGGCCGCCGGCGAAGCCGAACCGGCGGCGCTGGTAGACGTAGTCGCGCATGTCCATGTCGGTGAACGTGGTGACCGGCTTGCCGGTGCTGCTCGGGGTGACGATCCCCGGAACAGGTTCGATGTCATTGATGGACCGGCCATTGTAGTCATAGGACGCACCGATGACCACGCCCAGGGCCTGGTCGGCGCCGAACCGGCCGGCATAGGTGCCGTTGATCTGCCAGGATTTCCGGCCGCCGGACTGGGCGTTGTAGCCACCTTCGGCGGCGAGGGTGAATATCGGCACATCGGGGGCGTTCTTGGTGACCAAGTTGACCGAGCCGCCGATGGCGTCCCCTTCCTGGTCGGCCGAGACGGTCTTGTGCAGTTCAATGGCGCCCAGCAGGTCCGAGGGGAAGGCGTCCAGCTTGATCTGGCGAACGCCGGACTCGGAGGAGGGGATCCGCACCCCGTTGATCGACACGCTGGTGTAGCGGGACTCGAGGCCGCGCACCTGGATGTACTTGCCCTCGCCCTCGTCGCGCTCCAGGGAGACGCTGGGCAGGCGGCCGATGGCGTCGGCCACGTTGGCGTTGGGCAGGCTGGTGATCAGGTCCGCCGGCAGGACATTGACGATGTCCATGGCGTTCTTCTCCTGGTTCAGGGCTTCGACTTCGCCCCGGACCCGGGTGGCGGTCACGGTGACAACCTGGGCGCCATGACTGGCGGGGCGCAGCTTGATGGAGAGGCTGGCGGGCCGGCCGGGCTCCAGGGTGACTTTGCGGACCTCGGTCTCGGACCCCAGGTAGAGCACTTCCACGGTGTAGGCGCCCGGGGCCAGCTCCCGGGTGGCGAAGAAGCCATCCCGGTCGGTGACGACGGTCAGGTCTCCGGGCGAGACCTGGACGGCGGCGCCCGCCACCGGGCGATTGTCCTTGTCCAGGACACGGCCGCGGAGTTCGATGCCCTCCGTGGCATAGCCGGGGGCACCGGCGAGGAGCAGGGTGACCAGGGCGATGGGGGCCCCCCGGCCGGAGAGGAAGCGGTTCGTGTGCATAAGGCTCCTGTTCGGCAATTGGGCCGAAGAATGGGTAGGGTTCGGGGCGACTGGCGCCCCCTTGGCTGCTTGGGCTGGCTCTGGGAACAACCTTCCCGGCATCAGATGACATGCCTGTGAACAATCCGGGATTTCGAAGTGATCTTTCCTTGCCGGACAAGGCATTTGGGAATTTCACGGGGAGGGACCCGCCGGGTTACGCGGGCGTCATTCCCCAGGTCGATGCTTGGGCCATGAGCCCTTTAGGTTGTGAGGAACCCATGGTCCGGACGGCCCAGATGGAGGTGGTCAGTGCGGTGAATCCACCGCCGGCGGCGCTGTTGCCGATCCTGCCCGGGTTGCGGGAAGTTTCCGCAGGGGAAGCTGAACTGCCGCCCAGCCTTCAAATCAATCCAATCGCAGGGGCCTGGCGGCCGGTCCCGAGATGGACCAGTCTGGGCGCATCCGCCCTGGCCTGGACGTTCCTGGGCGCCTTGGGTGCGCTGGCCTACCAGCTGGGCGGCCGCGAGGCGGTCCGGCACTATCTCCCGACCCAGGGACTGAGCCTGCAATTGAACGAGAGCGAGGCTCCCAACCTGGAAGGCGGTGGGCACCAGGGCGGTGGCGCACCGCCGGCTCCCATCCGCCCCGCCCCGGACGAACCGCCGCCACCCCCCCCGCGGGACTTGCCGGCCGATGCGCCGGTCCCCAATGCACTGCCCACGGAACCGATGGCGGCCCCGCCCACCCATGTGGTCCAGGGCGCGATCGGCGGCTCCGGTACGGGCAACGGGACCGGCTCCGGCTCGGGGACCGGCACGGGCAGCGGAACCGGTTCGGGCAGCGGCGCCGGTGACGGGGTCCAGACGAAGGCCGCGGAACCGCTGGTAGTTCCCTATTCCCAGATCGGTCTCCTCAAGGTCGTCAACCCGGACTACCCCGAGCGGGCCCGGCGCATCGGGCTCCAGGGCCAAGTGGTGGTGCGGGTCACCATGGACGAGAATGGAGTGCCGTACGAATTCCACGTGGTCGGCGGCGAGGAGTTGTTCGTCCGGGAGACCCTGAAGGTGCTCCCCCACTGGCGGTTCACGCCGGTCTATCACCTGGGGAAACGGGTCCGGGCCACCTTCGATGCAGTCCTGCGCTTCAACCTCGCCTGAAGGCTACGGCCTGCCGCGGCCTTCCTTCCCAATTCCAGGAGTCATCCGATGAAGAACGCCTCGCACGTCCTCAGCCTCTTGCTGCTCGCGGGGGCGGCCCTGACCGCTTCCGTTCCGCTGCCGGCCCTCTCCGGCTCCGTGCCCATCGGTGGCAAGGGCGGATGGGACTATGTGGCCGTGGATCCGTCCAGCCACCGGGTCTTCGTTTCCCATGAAAGCCGGATGCACGTGGTCGATCCGGCCGAAGGGAAGGTCGTGGCCGAAATACCCGATACCGCGGGCGTCCACGGAATCGCCTTTGCCCCTGAGTTCAACCGCGGGTTCATCACCTGCGGCAAAAGCGGATCGCTGGTGGTGATCGATCTGAAGACCCTGAAAACCGTCGGCCAGATCGGGAAGATCGGGAAGAAGCCCGACGCCGTGACCTACGATCCCTTCACCAAGCGGATCTTCGTCATGAACAATGGCGGCGACGGCCTCGCCGTGGTGGATCCGGAAAGCCTCAAGGTGGTCGGAAACGTCGAGCTGGGCGGCGCCCCCGAGACCTCCCAGTCCGACCTTGCGGGCAAGCTCTATGTGAACCTGGAGGACAAGAACCAGGTGAAGGTGGTGGATGCGGCCACCCTCAAAGTGCTGGCCACTTGGTCGCTGGCTCCTCATGAAACCCCCACAGGCATGGCCATCGACCTGCAGAACCGCCGGCTGTTCGTCGGATGCCGCAGCCAGCGGCTGGTCGTGCTGGATCTGGCGACCGGGGCCATCCTGGCCGCACTGCCCATCGGCGCCGGCGTAGATGCCTGCGCATACGATCCCGCCACCCACCAGATATTTGCTTCCTGCAAGGACGGCACGGTCACGGTCATCCAGGCTGAACCAGGGGACGGCTGCAAGGTGGCCGGCACCCTGAAGACCGAGACGGGATCCAAGACCATGGCGTTGGACCCCGCGAGCCATAGGCTCTTCATCCCGGCCGCCGGGGGCCCCGGGACGCCCGGAAACGCGAATGGCGGGTTCCAGTTGCTGGAATTCAACTGATCAGGATCCGGGATCCATTTCAATGAGGACGGTTTAATGATCCATAGAACTGCAGCGACCTTTCCCTTGGATGCCTCATGACCAAACGCCAAGTTAACGTTCCCAAGATCACCAGGGAAGAGATGGCCATGGCCAAGCGCCTTCGCGACAGCCGGAAGGCCGAAGCGGAGTATGACCTGACGCTGGACCCGCGGCAGAGGTTCGGCGCGAATTACCCGCGTGAGGGGGATTGGGAGGACCACCTCGGCGTACCGGCTTTCCCATCGATCTGAGAGACCCCCAATTCAGGTTCCGGGACCCCGACCGTCATGCCTCCGGATTGAGTTCTGCGGAAGGCGACCCATCCGCGGCCGGAGGAGGGTCTGAGGGCTCGTCCGCGAGCTTCGGCTCCGGCCTTCCGGGCAGGAATCCATCGAGCGCCAGGTTGATGACGTCCGTGTACTTCAGGGGCGAGGAGACCCGCTCCGGCCCTTCGTTGTAGGACTGCATATACGCGTCCAGCATCGTGCGCACGCCCGGGGCGATCTCCGTGACCACACGCTTGGACTGGCTCTTGCCCTTGGTTGAAGCCTTCCGTTTGCTGGCCATCACGCAATCCTCCCGGCAAGGTAGTGGACCAGGGCCTGGTTGATCACATGGGCGGGCTTGAGCTTGGGCGTCAGCCGCCCGGGGTCCTCGTTGTACGACTTCAGGTAGGCTTCCAGCCTCGCCCAGTTGGCCTTAGGTATCTCCACGTGCAATTTGCCGGACTTCTTGATCCCTTCCTTCATGCTCTTGACCATCGGGTACCTCCAGAAACATTGGCGTTAATAAATCTAAACTCTCATGCATGTTTGTCAAACTTATTTTGCAACTAAATATTGCAGTTATTGCAAGAAAATTGAATTCCAGCCCGCTCTACCCAAGGCAGGTCTCAAGGCACCTGCCGGATAAATCTACCTTCGAATTGCTGCAGCACGTGAGTAACCTGTTGATCCCCGTCCTGGTATCACTCGTTCCGGCCGGATTGCCCTTTGGCGCCCCACCCCATGAACCCAGCAGTCCTTCACAGACCTTTCAGGGTTTTATTCGTCTGCCCATCGAATGCGGCGTGGAGCCTGATGGCCGAATCCATCCTGAATCACACGGCCGGGAGCACGTTCCATGCGATGAGCGGCGGCCTCGCACCGGCCAGGTCGGTGGATCCCATGGCCATGGAGCTGCTGGACCGAGCCGGCATCCGCAGGGATTTCTGCTTTACGAAGCCCGCCGAGGGGTTCCGGGGGGACAGCTTCATTGCGCTTGATCTGGTCATTTCCTGCCTGGACCTGGTCGAGGAAGGATATGGCAGGGGCTGGCCCGGCAATCCGACCCTCCTGCACTGGCGGATCCCCGATCCCATGACCCACGAGGGCCGGGACAGCGGCCGCCGCAATCAGTTCCGATCGGCCTTCGCCTCGCTGCAAAGGCGCATTCAGTTGATCGTGGCCCTGCCGCTGGACAAGCTCTCGGCCCAGTCCGGGGCGGCCCTGGCCGACCTTGGCGAGCGTACCGCGTGAGGGGCGTGGATTAGGTCCATTGATTCCATGGACCGGCGGGGAATCGGGTAAAATCAAAAGGGAATGAGGAGTGCCTCATGGAACAACCCCGAATAACCAAGTGCAATTTCCATGCGGCCCAGAGCCATGATGGGAGGCACCGGCTGATCACCATCCAGGCCCTTGAGCCGATGGGACTCCTGAAAAGCGGTGAGACGCTCAGTTTCGAGTTGGACCCGGAGTTCGAATCCGGCGACGCCGAACACCTCGTGACCATGCTGAAGAAATGGATCCGGAACATCCGGCTCGATCAGGCCAACTAGGCCGGAATCGTGTGCGTCCCTTGCTATCCGCCGGGGAACCGGCGGAGTTCATGCTCCAGGCGGACTACTTCGATGGCCAGATCGACCTGAAGGCATTCTGCGCGGCGCACCCCCATCATCCGATCCTCGGCACCAACCCGCTTGTCCTGGAGCCCCAAAAGAAAAGTTATGTGTACCTGTCCCGCTTCGGGGGCGTGGTGTTCTGGAATTGCCCGGGGCCCCTGGTCCGGCAGATCCACGAGGAACTCAAATCCCTCCCCGGACAGAATCGGATGGAGGAACAGGCCCGCGACTTCCTTCAGGTGAAGGTGGGGGCGGCGGAGGATTCCGTGAGCTTCAGCGAAGTGCGGCTCAAGGAGTTCACCCTTGAGAAACTGGACATCGTCTCCCTGACCTTGGCCCAGAGCGTGGCCCTGGATCATTTCGAAGGGGCGGTGAGCACCGCCATGGCCCGATTCCAGCCGGTAGTCGCGGCGCTCAGCCGCAATGGCGAGCTCCTTCTGCCCCACCGGGAGGTCCTGAAGATCGTCGGATTCGCGATGGAGGTCCGGGCCGCGGTCCTGGACAACCTGACCCTGTTCGACGATCCACCTGAAACCTGGGAAAGCGAATCCCTGGCCCACCTCGACAGCGCCCTCTACGCCCAGTTCGACCTGGACGAGCGGCTGGGCGCCATCCGGGAGAAGCTCGCCTACCTCCAGGATGCCGGCGCCACCTTCCTGGGCCTCCTGGATACGCGCAAGGCCCAGCGCCTGGAATGGATCATCATCCTGCTCATCCTGATCGAGCTTCTCCTCGTCATCGGGAAGGACCTGCTTGCGTTCATCCATCCCGGGCCCAGGTGAAGCCCACCTTGGCGTCGGAAATTCAAACCTGGGCACAAGCTTGTTACACCTTCATGGCCCAATGGTGGGGGAGGGCCCCATGGTCCAAGACAGTGCTGGGCCTGCGGTCCAGGCCTTGCCGGAAGGCGGCCTTCGGCGCCGGGCGGAGGAATTGGCAAGCCCCGTGGCCTGCCTGACACCGGCCACGACCAACCAGGAGGTCATCGAATACTTCCGCCGGAATCCCGGGCAGGTCTGCCTGCCGGTGGTGGAGGAGGGCATTCCCATCGGCCTGATCAACAGCAGCATCTTCCTGACGGGCCTGTCCCTGCCCTTCCGCCGGGAGGTCTTCGACCGCAAGAGCTGCATCGCCTTCATGGACAAGACCCCGCTGGTGGTGGACGGGGACCTGTCGCTCCCCGAACTGGGCCGCCTGGCGGTGAGCATGGGCAGCAAGGTACTGCACGACGGGTTCATCGTCACCCGGGGTGGGCGCTACCTGGGGCTGGGCACCGGTCTGGACCTCCTGAAGGCCCTCGGCCAGCTCGAAGCGGAACGGACCGGAATCATCCTGGAATCCATGTCCCATGCCCGGGTCATCCAGGGCGCGGTCCTCGAGTCGTCCCGGCGGGAACTGGCCTCGGCCGGATTCAAGGACCAGCATCTTGTCTGGGAACCCAGGGACGGGGTCGGCGGGGACGCCTTCTTCGCCCGGAAGATCGCCCGGGACGGCCGGGAGGGTGTCTTCATCGCCCTTCTGGACTGCACCGGCCATGGGGTGCCAGGGGCCTTCACCGCCATGCTCATGACCTCCTTCCTGGGCCACGCCCTGGACCTGGAGGCGCCCTGGGATCCCGGGGCGGTCCTGGCCGCCGTCAATCGGCGGGTGAAGGACACCCTCGGCCAGGGTTCCCGGGCCGAAAGCCTGCCCATCCAGGAGCCTGATGGGGGTGCGTGCCTGGCCGACGAAGGGATGGATGTCACCTGCCTGTGGCTCGACCTCCGGGCGAAACAGGCCATTTTCAGCGGGGCCCGGCACAGCCTCTGGGTGTTCCGGCCAGGTGCGGCGGAGCCCGAGGAGATCAAGGGCGAACGGATGGGCGTCGGCTATGTCACGACGCCCGACACCCATGTCTGGGCGTGCGCCCAGCTGGATTTCGCCCCGGGCACCGTGCTGCTGGGCACCACCGACGGCATCCTGGACCAGATCGGCGGGCCCCAGCGGATCTCCTTCGGCCGCCGCCGACTCTGGAAGGCCTTCGCGGATGCGGCCGGCCGGAGCCTGCAGGATCGCCTGGAGGCCTGCTCCCTGGCCCTAGCGCGCTACCAGGGGCTGGAATCCCGGCGGGACGACGTGAGCTATTTCGCTGTGGAATGCTGAGGCCCCCCTTGCTGAGGAACCGACCATGCTCGCTGAAGACTATCTGAATATGAGAAATGAGATCAACGAAAAGGGCATCATCTTCTCCTTCTCGGGGTACCTCTCCGAAGGGATCCTGTTCGCGCTGGGGGACGCCCTGAAGAAGAAGCTCTCCAGCGACGAGACCGATGCGAACACCGTGAAACGGGTCTTCTCCGTGTTCGTGGAGCAGACCCAGAACATCATCCGCTACTCCGCCGAGAAGCTGGTGGCGCCGAACCAGGAGATCCTGGCCGTAAGCTCGGGGGTCATCACGGTCGGCTTCGAGGAGGGGCGGTTCTTCGTGGCCTGCGGCAATGTCGTGCGGACCGAGGATGTCCAGCAGCTCAGAACCCGGCTCGAACGGCTCCGATCCATGGCTCCCGCCGAGCTGAAGGCCTACTACCTGGAGCAGATCCGGGAGCCCCCGGAGTCCGGCAGCGTAGGCGCCAATATCGGCCTGATCGAGATCGCCCGCCGGGCCAGCGAACCCATCCAGTTCGATTTCACCGGCATCGATGCCAACACTGTCTTCTATTGCATGAAAGCTTTCATCTAACAAAGGCCACCGATGGACCCGATCCTGATTCCAGCCAGAGAACGCTCCCCCCGCGTGGATTTCCGGTTCGACGAGCACCGGCTGTCCCTGGCGGGGGAATCCTACCCGGAGGACGCGGCCGCGTTCTATGGGCCGGTCGTGAAGGCCCTGGTGGAATACTGCCGGACCGTCCCGGAAGAGGAGATCGTCTTCACGGTCGCCCTCACCTACTTCAACACCAGCAGCGCCAAGGTGCTGATGAACATTTTCCACCTCCTCGAGCATCACGGCCAGGCCGGGGCCAGGATCCACCTCATCTGGAACCACCACAAAGACGACGAGATGATGATGGAATTCGGCGCGGACTTTTCCAGGGATCTCCAGCATGTCAAATTCACCCTCCATGAACTCGACACCTGAATTCAACCTGTTCGAGGGCGAGGAGCGCGTCCTGGCGCGGGCCGGGGCGCTCTCCGAGCATTTCGCCGGCCACCCCGGTGACCTGGGCGCGCGTTTCGAGGAACTGGTCTCGGCCTACCGGGAGAGCGTCTCGGAAAAGCAGCGACTGGTCCGGCTGGGCGACCGGCAGCAGGAGCAGCTTCGCCGGATCGGCTCGGAATTGAAGGAGAAGAACCGGATCCTGGAGGAGCAGTCCAGGCACCTGCTGGTGCTCAACACCGAGCTCGCCCACGAGATCGAGGCCCGCAAAAGCCTCGAGATGGAGCTGCGCGTGCTGGCCACGACCGATCCCCTGACCGGCCTCTACAACCGGCGGCGGTTCCTGGAACTGGGGGAGTACGAGATCCAGCGGTGGCAGCGGACCCTGAGGGGCCTGGCCCTCCTGGTCCTGGACCTCGATCACTTCAAGCGCGTGAACGACGAGCACGGGCACGCCGCCGGCGATGAAGTGCTCCGGCGCTTCGCCATGGTCTGCAAGAACAACCTGCGCGCCATGGATTCCATCGGCCGGATCGGGGGCGAGGAGTTCGCCATCCTGTTGCCCGAGACGAGCCTCGAGGAAGGGGTCAGGATCGCGGAGAAGGTCCGTTCGGTCCTGGCGGAAAGTCCCATGTCGGGTCCGGCCCCCATTTCCATCACGGTCAGCATTGGCGTGGTGGTGGCGGAGGGTCAGGAGACCTTCGCCCAGGTGCTGGCCCGCGGCGATTCATGCCTTTATGCGGCCAAGGGGCAGGGCCGCAACCGGGTCGTGTCCGGCGCGGCCTAGCCCCTCGTCCTCAGGGATTGAATGGGACATCCAGCCAGTCCCGGACGGCCTTGCCCCCTCGGATCGCAGGGAGGTACCGGCTTTTCAGCGCCGCCTCCGTGGCCGCGGCGGCGGTCCGCGGGCCCGCGGAAGAGCCTGACTCGAGCGTGGCCCGCAGGGGCCGGCCATCGTCGCCCACGAACACCCGCACCAGGACGTTGGACCGGGGTTCGCCCGCGGGCCACGGGAATCGGGTCAGCGTCTTGATCTGGGCAGGCCGGTCCGCCCCTGCGGGCGCGGCGGCCTGGGGCCGGACGCCAGGATCCCGGACCGGCGGCGGCATGGGGCGCGCAGGTTCCTCCTCCGCCTTGGCCAGAGCGGCAGGGGCGGGTTCCGCGGGCTTGCGGGCCGCGGGCTCCTTCGTCCGGAGGCGCTCCAGTTCCTTTCCCACCATCTCCCGCTGCGCCTGGTTCTTCGCCTGCTCGACCAGCCGCCCAAGCTGGCCCTGGAGTTCCATCCGCCCCCGCTCCAGGGTCGCCTCGTCGCCGCCCCGTTGGACCTGCTGTTCGTAGGCGGACTTCAGGTGGGCGAGTTCAGCCTCCAGATCCTGCTGGTGCCGCTCCTGGCTCCGCATGTAAAGGAATGAGCCGAGAGTGATTCCGGCTACGGTCAGGGCACCGGCCGTGATGAGCCCCCTGTGCGACTTCCGGGCGGGTTCCACCACCGGGGGGGCCGTCGTCCCCGCGCCTTCGCCGCCCCAGGCGCCGCTGTCCTGCAAGGCCGCCCGTTCCGTTTCCATCTCCTGCCGCTGGCGCGCCTGGTCCTCCCGGAACAGGGTGTGCATCATATGGGCCAGGTTGAAGGTGGAGGGCCCATCCTCATCCTCGAAGACCACGGCCTCCAGTTCCCGTAACGCCCCTTCCAGGGTTTCATAGGGTTCGATGCAGCCCAGGAGCCGGGAGAGCCCCGTGCGGACCGTTTCCGGCAGAGGCCTGGGTTCCTCGGTCGCCCAGAAATGGGCCGTGCCGATGGCCCGGGCCCGTTCCGCGCCTTCCGGCAGCGGCGTGAACGTGAACAGCTCGAAAAGGAAGGCGCCCAGCCGGGCCCCTTCGTCGCGGAAATCCCCGGCCTCAGGTCCCCGGGGAAGTTCCGGAAGGGTCGCGCGCAGGGCCGGGTCCCGGTCCGCCAGCCGGATCAGGGTGGGCATCCATCCGAGATCCGGGAGGAACAAGCCTCCCTCGAAGTCGACCCGGACCGAATCGAGGTTCAGGGGACCGACGCTGCGGCCGGCCCGCCAGAACCGGGCGCACAGATGGGCCAGGGTCAGGGCCACATGGAGGGAAAGGGAGGGATCCAGCGGGATCCGCTCCTCCCGGCATTTCTCCTGGATGCGCCGGACGCTCCGGCTTCGCTGGTGGTTGACCTTCCAATGGGGTGCGGGGAGCCATCCGAACTGGTGCCCCACCCCACAGGAGGCCGGCAGGGAGAGGGTTTCCGGGTCATGCGCGAGAGCCTCGGCGACCGCCGGCACCGCCAGTTCCGCTTTGAACCGGCGCAGGAAGATGGGGTGGATTCCACCTTCCGGGTCCCGCTCCCAGGCGCGGCTGAGGTTCCCGAACGGATCCTCCACGAGGTTGCGGGCGATGAGGATCGGGCCAAAGGGCGTGAAGTTCATGCTATTTCTCCAACCCGGCCAGCTGGGCCTCGGCAAGGTCCCGGGCGATGGGAACCGAACCATACTCCTGGACGAGGGCCCTTCCCCGTTCCCCCAGCACGAAGCGGAGGAAGGCCAACTGGGCTTCCGGCATCGGCTTGCCGGGCGCCTTGTCCACGTAGAGATTGAGCTTGCGGGTCAGGGGATAGCGGCCATTGAGGATGTTCTCGACCGTGGGCGGGTAATGCATGCCCGACCAGGCCAGCACCTGCAGCATCCGCACCTCGGGACTGGCATAGTTGGCGGGGCCATAGCCGATGCCGGCCGGGTCCTTGGCGACCGCCTCCTCGATGCCCCACTGGTCCCGGACCTGATAGCCCGCCTTCAGCTTGCCGCCCTTGCCGAGCACCCGATCATCGAAAAACACCCGGGTCCCGCTCTTTTCATCCCGGCCGTAGAAGCGGATCTCCTTCTTCCGCCACTTTCCGGCCGCACCCAGATCGCCCCAGCGATCGATCTTCCTGTCCCACCCGGAAAGCCGCGACTGGGAATAGATGGCATCCACCTGGCCGAGCGCGATCCGGTGGATCGGGTTGGTGCGGTTGACATAGAGGGCGATGGCATCCAGGGCGACCACCAGCCGCGTGACGGGGTAGCCCCGCCGGGATTGGAATGCCGCCAGTTCCTCGGAGTTCATTTCGCGGCTCATGTGGCCCATTTGAACTTCCCCGGAGGTCAGGGCCGGCGGAGCCGTGTTGGAGCCCGGGCTTTCCAGCTTGATCTGCACCTTGGGCTGGCGTTTCTGGAACTCGGAGATCCAGAGCCGGATCAGCGGGTCCATCGAATCCGACCCTTTCAAAGAGATCTGCCCTTCCAGGGGCGGATTCCCATCAGCCCCGGGAACCTGGCCAAATAGGCCGACGGACAGGCCTAGGGCCAGGACCACCAGGCCCCGAAAACGATTCAGCATTGACTACCTCCAGGTAGTCAGTCTCCCCTCCCGAGGTAAACGCAACGTGAAGCGGATTCAACTTTTGTTCGGAACCTGATCATCCCCTTCGACAAGAAGTTCGCATCGGATCCATGAGGTTCCTGCCATGACTTCCCGGATCAGGAACTGGACGCACTCCGCCGCCGTTGCCGGGTCTGCGAACTCGAACCCGCACCGGCAGTAGAGCGATTGGTGGGAGCCGATCCATTTGCGCACGACTTTGAATCCAGGCCCGGGCGTGGCCACCCCCCCGATTCCGTCAATGAACAAGCGATAGACCTGAGCGTCCAGATCCTCGTCCTTTTCGACCAGCACCTGCACGCCACCGGCACTGAAATCCACCACCAGGCCCAGGATGCCGTCCTCCGTGGCGCGCCTGAACACCCAGATCGGAGTCAGGTCATGGTCGTGGCTGAGCTGGAAGCATTGGGTCCTCGGATGGTGGCGATTTTCCATGAAGGCACCTGGAATTTTGAGGAGGGTTGGGCCGGGCGAGAGGTCTGGGGAAGGATGTGTGGAACCAGGTTCAACGGCCTATCGCAACCCCCCTGTATACACCGAAGTGCGGCCTGTCGAACGCCGACTCAGGAAATTCCCAAGGAAGTTACGCAGTCCCGCAGGGGATGGGCAAAAAATAGGGGTGGTGGGATGCCCGACATCGGGTTCCACTTTGGATGGGATGCCGATGACCAGCTATGCAGCACCGACTTCGGTCCGGGTCGACCAGCTGAAGCGGAACGACCTGGTGCGGGTCAACACCTCGCCGGGCGCCAAGAAGGAACTGGAAATCTGGGCCACCGTGCTCGCGATCTCCCCGTGGCAGCAGGATCCCGGGGCCAGTGTCTCGATCCAGCTCGCCGGGGGCTACAAGTTCGTGGCCGAGCGGGACAAGCTATACGATTGCCGGGTCTCCAATCACCATTAGCCCGGCGCCATTCTTCAGGAATACCGGTCAATCAACCCAAGGCTCGCCCAGCCTCGCTCGGGACCAGGAACCCGGATGGCGTGCGAGGCGAAGGGAAGGGCTACTCCCTTCGGACGAGGGCCTGGACCTCGGAAAGGTCCCGACAGACCTGGATCCTGGAATCAGGCGGCAGGGGCACCCCCAGGCGAGCCACAGGCCCACCCACGAGGATGTGCCTGGGCGGCCGCGGCAGGTCCTTCACGCGCGCTTCCAATTCCAGGACCTGCCCCATCTGGTCGGGCATGGCCACGGAGAACCCGACGGCCACCGGCATGTGGACCCCCACCATGGCTAGGATTGCCTCCGAGGGGAGTGGCAAGTAGTGGACCCGGGCGGGAATGTCGCTGATCGTGAAGAAGAAGTCAGCCATCTGCAACCCAAGGTAGTGGCCGTTCCCCGGGGCGTTGAAGATCAGCAGGGACGGATTTGCCAACTCGGTCCTTGGCTCCAGTTGGCTCTTGAAATAGGCTGTCAGGTCCCGGGCCAGGAGCCTGAACCGGTGCTCAATGGCGACCGAAACCTCCCCCTTGACCCACAGTTCGCCGATCTCAACCAGCATCGGCTGGAGCATGCCCATCATGAGATCAAGGGGACGAATGGCCAGGCGCCGGCTTTCCTCCACGAGCGACGCAAGGTCATCCACGTGCCCGGATTTGACGCCCGATCGGAGGGCCCGGTAGAAGTTCTGGAGTGGCTTCAGGGATTCCTGGTCCGATGGGGTGAGTGCCAGGACCTTGGGCCGACAGCTTTCGCAAACCCCGTGAGTCGTTTCAAAGTTTTGGTAGGGCTCGATTTCGCCCAGATAGTGGAGGCAATAGGCGCACCATTTGATCATGGGCTGCCCTTTGCGACCGCCATCGCCGCCTGGCACGTTTGGCTCACGGCCGCGATCCAGGCCGGGGGGAATCGAGCCGGATCCGAGAGCCATGGCACCAGGCTGCTGACGGCTCCGGTGATGCCGTTGCACCGATCGCAGACGGCGGACACGATGAGCGCCCCGGTCCCCTTGAAGCGCCCGCCAAGTTCCCCGACGGTGGCTTCCTGGAACGCATCGGCCAGGGCCTGGAAACCGGTCTCCGGAATCTTTCGGCAGCGCTCCCTTTCGAGGTGCCTTGATGCCTCCAGAAGAACCCGGAAGCGGTCCACCTGCTCCGGCAGGGCGGCGACCAGGTCCCCATGGAGCCAGGCCAACTGGCGCTCCAGGGTGATGCGGGGGATCCCCCGGTTGCCGAGCACCTGGCCAAGCCACTCCACCTGGCTCAGAGCCTGGGCCTCGGGCAGCTGCGCCAGGGTGGCGAGCCAAGCGCTGTCGCTGTGGGCAAACGCCTGGCCCCGTTCCCGAAATCGTTCATCAAAGTACGGAAACGCCTCCCGGCATTTCTCCGCGGCAGCCACCGCGGCTCGAATCTCGCGCAAATCCGCCGGCACGGCATGGTCGCCAGCCTCAGGGTTCAGCATCCTGGCGGTGAAGACCCGCTGGGCGTCCCCTACGGGGTACAGGGCGCTGAACAAGGCTTCCAGCGGCCTGAAGCAATCCAGGGCCGTGCGCACGACCCGCGCCCGCCCCTCGCCGTCCAGGGGAAAATGATCCAGGAAGGCGCAGAAGTCCCGCCAGCGGCGCACCGTTTCGGGGCCATACCCGGCGTAGTAGTGAGCGATTCCGGAGTCCCGTTCCCCGAAGGCCCGAAGCACTTCCGGCAGGTGCTGGGTGTTGCCCAGAGTGGTCCCTTCCAACACATACATCACACCGAGGAGGTCGGTTGGGCGGTCCACCCGCAGCAGGCGGATCCAGGCGGCCAACTGGGTGACCGGCGGCAGGGCGGCAGGGATGTCAGGAACCGAGAGGCTATCCAGGGCGCCCAGGTCCTGCCGCACGTGAACCAGGCGAGAGGGCCGGCCCGCCAGAAAGGCCCGGATCGCGCCATCGCCCAATTCCTGGAGCTCCCGCTCAAGGGTGCCATGGAGCACCGCCATCGCCCGCAACTGGCCCACATAGCTCTCAAGGGGGAGGAGACCGGCCGGCAGCGCCTTGAAGAAGGGCAGTTCCTCCACGCGGCGGTGTGGCTCCTGGATTGCCTGACCCAGCAACTCGCTTAGCATCAGGGCTCCCATCCCTTCGATGAAAAAAAGATCCCACCTAATCCGGTAGGGCAACCATTTACGGCAGCAGGTTAACAACTCTTCATTGCGGCTTCAACGATGGCTTCTGCATGCGCCCCTGCGCAGTCAAAGGTCTCAAAGCCAGGATTCTGACCCCTTTTGAATACCAGTGCCAAGTCTGTACCTGCCAACAGGATGGACTCACAGCCATAGGTATTCGCCAATGCCTTTCCAGTCCGCATGAACACCTCTCGATTTTCGGGAGAGGCGGTTCCAGAAGTGGCCATTGAGACGTAGGCGTCATGGACCTCAAGCAGGTTGCCGACGGGAGGAATGACTTCAACACCTTCGAGTACACCATAGAAGTGCGATTCCATCACCAGGCGTGTTCCAAGCAGGCCCACGCGCTTGAGGCCCCGCTGCTTGATCCTGGTCCGGACGATGTCAAGCAGGTCGATTACCGGAACCGGGGACAGCGCCTTGAAAGCGTCAATGCAGAAGTGACCCGCGATCGACGTGATGGCAACCTGCTCGATGCCTGCGCGTTGCAATCGGTTGGTCAACTTCCGGTAGATCTCCACCTGGGCATTCACATTGCCCGTGGCCTGGTTGTGGAGCAGCGTTGGGGTATCCGCATGGGCCATGGTCAAGGTGAGATCGTGGCCTGCGGCTGCCAGCGCTGCAATCAGGTAGCGATAGTAATAATCGGTTGCGGCAGGGCCGATGCCGACAATCAATCCGATATGCATATCGCCTCCTCGATCATCCTGATCCTACACATTCTTGATCGGCCACGCCGGCCATGCAGTAACCGATGGTCGCCGACCGTGGGCTGCCCGTGCTGAAATCGATCCTACGCCCGTTGAGGTCCAAGTTTGGCTCACCCAAAGCTCCCGGGCCCTGACTTCCCAGGGCTTCCTTAGCCGACTTGGGTTGTGGCGTCTTGGTGACAGGGACCCCTGAGGAAAGGTAGCATTTCCCCCAACCCGAGGGGTCCATCAGGGTCTTTGGCTGAAGAGCAAAAGAGCCCGAAACGTTGTCGTTTCAGGCTCTTGCAATCACCAGCGATTGGTAGCGGGGGCAGGATTTGAACCTGCGACCTTTGGGTTATGAGCCCCACTATTATTCAGGGAAAGATGCGCGTCCATGCTGCTTCTTCTGGGACTTTGACCGATTCTTCGTTTCCTTTCTGGGCACCTGCTTGCCGAGACGCTACGTCCCCTCGGCAAGAATCTTCATCACGCTCTCGTAGGCGAACAGCCGGTTGCGCTGCCCCCCCGTGATCTCCTTCACCAGTCCGAGGCCCACCAGATGGTCCAGGGCCTTGTTGACGGTGGCCGGGGAGAGGCCCTCGGCCTTGCAGATCGCCCCCGACGAGGCGATGGGGTGACCTTGGAGGTAGTGGTGAATTGTTGAAACGGAGGCAGCCACCCGAGTGCTCTGGATGGCCTTGCGGTCGTCTTTGAACAGGGCGAGGAGGCTCTTGACCGTGATGACTGCGGCCTCCGCCGTCTCGGCGATCCCTTGGTAGAAGAAGTCCAGCCACGCCTCCCAGTCGCCGTCCTGGCGCACCCGTTGGAGGAGTTCGTAGTAGGTGGCCCGGTGCTCCTTGAGGAACAGGCTGAGGTAGAGCATGGGCTCCTTCAACACCCCCTCTCTGCTGAGGATCAGGGTAATGAGAAGCCGCCCCACACGACCGTTCCCGTCCAGGAAGGGGTGCAGGGTTTCGAACTGGACATGGGCCAGGGCGGCCTTGGTCAGGGGGTCCATCGGGCTATACAGGAAGGCTTCCCACGCTGTGAGGCATCCTGCAAGCTCCTCGTGGGGTGGCGGAACGAAGGCTGCGTTGCCAGGGCGGCTGCCACCGATCCAGTTCTGGGACCGGCGGAACTCCCCGGGCTGCTTTCCGCTGCCCCGCCCCTTCGACAGAAGAACCTCGTGGATCTCCCTGACCAGCCGCAGGCACAGGGGGAATCCTCCGTCCATGCGCTGGAGGCCGTGGGTCAGGGCGGCCACGTAGTTGGACACCTCAACGACGTCCTCCAGGGGGACGCCGGGGGCCTGGGCACTCTCGTAGGCAAGCAGGTCCGAAAGGGAGGACTGGGTGCCCTCGATCTGGGAAGACAGGACGGCTTCCTTGCGGACGTAGCTATACAGGAAGAGGGCCGGGTCAGGGAGCAGGGCAGTAACCCCATCGAGCCGCCCCAGGGCGGTGGCGGCCCGCTGGTGGGCCATCACCAACCCGGTGGTCCAGTCAATGGGAGGGTCCGGAGGCAAGGGCGCTGGGATGAAGGCTCGAACCGACTCCCCCTGGGTGGTCTGGGTGACGAACTTGCCAGTGTCGTGGCGGAACATGGAGCAGCCTCAAAAACTGAAATTAGACTTCATCTTATTTTAGAATATGATAAAAATGCAAAATAGCAATCCGCCAACCCTCAGGGTGCATTTCGCGGAGGCGATGGCCTTCTTCCCAGCACGCGTCGGCTGTTAACGGCGCACCAGGAATTCCGCGAGGGACGGGACATCGATGGCGCCATGGCCACCGTACATCGGGTGCCATGCGATGCTGACGCCGCGGAAGCGGGCCTTTTCCGCCAACGCGCTGCAGCCTTCGAAGTTGCCAAACTTGTCGTACAGGCCGCATGAAAGATACAACTCGGGAAAGGACCGGTCGGCGGTGTCCATGAACTGGATCGGCGAGATGGCAGCCCATTCCTTATCGTTGCCAACGAATTTTCGGGCGAGCAGGAGGATGCCGATAGCCGTTTTCGGATCCGCCCCCGTGCGCCGGACCGCGGCTTTCAATTCGGAAAAGAACCCGAACGGGGAGTTCACATAGACGCCGGGAGACAGGGCGGCGACCTTGGCGAAGCGGCCTGGGCGGCTCAAGGCAAGAATGAGTGCATTCGATCCGCCCATGGACTCGCCCATGAGGATCCTGCGTGCCGGCTTGCCGATCCTTGCTTCGATCCGCTCCATCCTGACCAGGAAATCCTCCTGGAGGCCACTGGACTCGGATCTGCCCTTTGGGGCGAGGAGCCAGACGGGGCCATACGAAACGCACACCACAGTCGGCGGCTTGACCTTCATGTCGGCCCACTGGGCCTGGATCATGGCCGTGAAATAAGTGTTGTCATTCCAAATCTGTTCGTCCAAGTTCCGGCCGGGCAGATGGTAGAGGATGTCCCCATTGACCCCGCCAGGCGCGCGGTAGACGCAGTATCGGAGGGGCCCGTCGGTTCCGGCCTCCCTCAAAGCCGGGACAAAGCTGACCTTCTGATCGCCCAGGGGCTTCGTGAGGTGGTTCCACCCGAAAAGGCCAACCAACCCGATGGTGAGCGAGAAAATGATCCATTTCCCGGGAATGTTCATTTGCTTATGCTATCGGCAACTCACCGTGGAGTGGGGACTTCAAGGGCCTCAAAGTGCTTCCCGGCGGCGGGAACACCCTCGACCTAGGTGTGGGCGAGGAACCGATCGAGGGCCCAAATCCTGCCCTTCGGCCTTCGACGGGCGTAAAGCGAAACCGGGCGGATCGGTTGTGCCGATCCGCCCGGAATTGGTAGCGGGGGCAGGATTTGAACCTGGGTTCGCCTGCGGCTCACCCCGCGGCACTGGCTGCGCACGCCCATCCGCCTGCGGCGGACCGCTACGGACGCGTGCGTCCTCCGCTTGGGCTACCTGCGCGCCATTGCCGATCGCAGGTCCAAATCCTGCCCCTTTTGGCTTCGACGAAGGTACAAACAAACCGGGCAGACCGGTTGTGCCGATCTGCCCGGAATTGGTAGCGGGGGCAGGATTTGAACCTGCGACCTTTGGGTTATGAGTCGATACGCATAGTTACTGAGTAGATCTGAGGAAATACGTCAATATCCATACATTGAATGGTTTAGATCCATTCTTGGATGTTCTCGGATGTTTCCAGATCTCCCGGTTATTTCCGCTGCTAGACTCATGGCAGACTCACACCAGAGCACACCAAAGGTCGCCAGTGAAAGCCAGGAGGGACAGGGGATGAGCAGCAACGGACCTCGAAAAAGCATCCGGCTATCTGATTCAAACGTGAAGGCCCTAAAGCCGGCTGGAACTGTCATCAGAGTTTTTGATTCGGTAGTTCAAGGTTTTCACATCCGGGTGACCCCTGCCGGGGCAAAAACCTTTGCGGTCACGTTTCAGCGCCCTGGCGGGGCTAAGGTCCATGTGTCCATCGGATCTGCCGGGACCTGGACCGTGGACAAGGCCAGGGAGCAAGCGGCCAAACTTCGAGAGGTCCATGATTCGGGCAAGGATGCCCGCGCCCACCTCCAGGGCCAGCGCAATGCCCAGGACGTAGCCGCTCTCGTGAAACTTTGGGAGGAGCACTACCGGAACCTGCTAAAACCATCCACAAGGCGGAGCCACGATTCGGTCATCAAGTGCGTCATCCTGCCCGCCCTGGGCAAGCGACTGGTAAAGGACCTGGACCGACCTTCCATCAAGGTCATGTACCGCAAAGAATTGAAGGTCCACCCCACCGGGGCAAACCGTGCAATTGAGGTGCTCTCCCGGTTGATGGTGTCTTTCCGGCAGCGCTGCCTGAGAGCAATTTGGTCGGCTGCCCAATAGGGCTGACCTGAGCAAAATCCACTCACCCAATGGATCCAGCAGGCGCCTTAGCCGCCGCCAGGCGGCTGAACCTGATAGCTCCATGGCATCCATCTGGCCGGGTCGCGCTCCACGTCTTCGGGGTGGTTCAGTAGCTTGATGAGGTATTCGAACGGCTCCACCCCAGTGAGCTCTGCCGTATGGATCAGGCTCATGAACGTGTCCCCGGCTCTGGCTCCTGTGGCCGACCTGTAGAACAAGGAATTCTTCCGGTGCATGATGGCCCGCTTCAGGGTTGCCTCGCATAAATTGTTGTCCAGCGGAGCACCTGGTTCCCGCAGGAACAGGGTGAGCGGGGTCCAATGCTTGCGCATGTAGGTGATGGCTTGGCCCAGTCCCGAGTTGGGCTCTGCCTTGCCGCCTTCGATCTGGTCCCGGAGCCAGCCTTCCAGGCCAGCCATGATGGGCCCGCTTTCCCGCTGGTGGAGCACCAGCCTCGCCTGGGGATCCAGGCGTTCCTGCCTCGCCCGGGCATCGGTGCGGTAGACCTCCCGGAGTTCCGTCAGCAGGTGTTCGACCTCCTCCGGGAACCGGTTCTCCACTTCGACGAACCTCCGCCGGGCATGGGCCAGGCAGTGGGCAAGGATGGTGTTCAGTTCCCCGGCCTCGCCTACGGTGTTCGCGGCCAACGCGTCGCACATCTGGATGGGGGCCATCAAACCCTCGGCCCGGTGTTTCAGGACGGCTTCCAGATTCTCCCCGGCGTGGTTGTGGCCGGTGATGAACAAGGCGATACGGTTGTCCCCGACCCGGGAGAGGATGGCGCTGGTGTAGACAGCTTTGCGGCCCTCCCGGGGGACGGGGGTCTTCTCCAGGAGCCGCATGACCGTGTCGTCGTTGTAGAGGACCTGCCCCTGGGCGGCCTGGCGCGTGAGCTCGGCATGGGCCGGGGCAAGGAGGCCCGCAGCCTTGAGCAGGATCTCCCACTGGGTCGAGACCGGCAGGGGGATGCCCATGCCGAACTGGAGCCGTTCGATCCGGTTCATGGGCAGACCCGCTCCGTAACGCAGCAGGCCCAGCAGGGCGGCCACGCTGGGGTCGTACTTCTCCTCGCTGACGCCGGCCGGTGACGGAGCCGTGAACACCTCACCGCAGAGGCTGCATCGTCTTCGCTCGAGTTCGTAGACCGTGGCCTTGAACGGGGCGACGCCCGTGATCCGAAGCAGGGTGGCTGGTTCCTTCTGAGGGTAAACCTTGCCGTTGGGACAATGCGGACAGGGCTCGCCACTGGCGTTTCCCGCCAGGGGCACCGGGATGTGGGTGGCCTTGGGGTAATCCTCCGCACCGTTCCTTCCGTGCCCCTTGGGCTTTTCGCGCTTGTCCTTGGGGCGGCCCTTGAGGGTTGCGTTCCCACCCCCCTTGAGCTGCCGGCAGACCGCCGCGAACGACTCTGTTTTCGGGCCCCAGATGATGGACGTCAGGCGCTGGATGCTGGCTCCCTTCCGATCCAATTCCTCGCGGACGACAAGCATGGTTTCGACCAGCATCCGCATGTTCGTAAAGACCTCGCCCTCGCCCATGGACTCCCGGATCCGGGCCACATCGCTGCGCAGCCTTTCGGCCGAGATCTCCTTGAACTGGAGGTCCGGACGCAGGGGAGGCGGTGCCGCCTTCTTTCGATGTTTGCTGTGGCCCATACGTCCAATGTGGGCCAATCCGGGATACGTACAAGCGGAAAAAACTCGAATTTAATCAAATATTTAGATTGGCGTCATGGTCTGCGGGAAGTCCGACCGGACGCCAGGCCGGGGGGACCTTGGTGCCCTGAGGATCGCCCCCGCAGATGAGCACCTGGAGCTCGTGGGCGAGGAGGCACGCCGAGGCCGAATCAGCCTTGGGCGGCCACCACCTGAACCGGCCCTTGGACAACCGCTTCTGGCACAACCAGTAGCCCTGACCGTCAAAGGTCAGAAGCTTGATCGAAGTGCCACCCCGGCCCCGGAATACGAACACCGTGCCGGAGAAAGGATCCGCGGCCAGTGTGTTCCGGCAGATTTGGGCCAGGCCATCGATTCCGCACCTGAAATCCACTGGCTCCACCGCCACCAGGATCCGCATCTGTGGGGTGATCTGAATCAACTACGGCTCCCCAGGAAGGCAGCCACGATCCCGGCAGCTTCCTTGCCTTGCCCGGCCTCAAGGTGAATCCGCATTTTGAGGCCATCCGGCCGGGAGATCTCGATCACGGAACCAGCCCCACCAACCCACGGCCCATCCTGGCACTCGGAGGTGCCCCTCGCCATGCTGGGGCTCACCGGCAATTCGATGAACGCCGGCTGATTCAGCGTTACGGGCATCTCCATGGCCTTCCTGACTTTGTTCCGCAGGCCGGAATAGTCGATCCCGACGGCCCGGGCGATAAGGCAAACCCCGAACTGCCTGGCCAGTTGCACGGCGTCGTTCCAGAGGGCTGCCGGCATGGGCTCCGGCCCAGAGCGGGCCTTTCGCCAGGCCTGGACCTGCTGCTTCAGCGGCCCGGCCTCCTTCGGAAAGGGAATCCGTTTGTGGTCGGTCATGGGTGAACTCCAGCGACCCATGAGCCTACCGGCCATCACCCTACGGATTCACGCACGCTTGCCGGAAAGACACGTTTGATGAACATTGCTGAGGAGGAGGAGTGGAGGCCGCTCCAGTCGAATCCCTGCTTCCGGTTCCCAAAGGAAAGGGAGATCCCATGTCATCGGGTGCTCACCGCCGCTGAACTGGGCCGGATGGAATCGGCAATTTCGGCCCTCCTGAATGCGGAGAACCTCGATCAGGTTGCCGCTGACCTCATCAGGTTCCTAGCCCTGTCAGGGCTGAGGACCGGCGAGGCTGGAAATCTTCGATGGGCAGACATCAACATGGACAAGGGGGTCATGGTCATCCCGGACCACAAGACCTCCAACAGCGATTTTCGCGGAACCCG
>Ga0316227_1000788_pt1 | contig 40342 bp, 47 predicted proteins | sample TBH18019metaG_FD_206012 | JGI IMG/M metagenome (GOLD analysis project Ga0316227, IMG submission 206012) | Freshwater microbial communities from Trout Bog Lake, Wisconsin, USA - TBH18019 | ecosystem: Environmental > Aquatic > Freshwater > Lake > Hypolimnion/Profundal zone | place: USA: Wisconsin... | reverse complement strand
AGCAATGAGTGCCGCAAGCCAAAATCCTTTTTTACCAATCCAGGGCTTATCTGGAGCGCATAAAAAGATGGGCAACAGGGCGAGCGCCGTGAAGGCAGCGGTATATTTACTTAAGCCAGCCAAGCCAAGCAATATGCCAACAATAATCCATTCTCTGGTCGTAAATTCTGGTTCCCTAAGCCAACGCAAGGCCATCATCATGAGGGCTAAGCTCAACGGGGTAAGCAGAGTATCTGGAAGCAAGCCAATTGCCAGTACATGGGGTAATGGCGATGCAATGACAGCGAGCACTGCCATGAATGCGCTAGCAGTGGCAGAAGGAAGTATTTTCTCTGAATCCTTGCTTCGAAGGAGCTTTCCGAGTAAGTGGTGCAGCTCAAGGACAAGCTGGTAAACCAAGTACATTGAGATTGCCCAAAGTAGTTCGGGGATAATGCGAATGATGCCTTCAGAGGTGGTAATGGCAATGAGGGGCCACTGAATCCACCCCACCAAAGGGGGGTGATCAAAATAGCTCCAGGCTAAATGCTGCGCATATAGGGCGTAATGAGCTTCATCTACCGAAAATTCAATACAAAATCCCAGTGCGAAATGAATTACTGCAGCAATAGAGATGCAAATTACTGCCCACATGGAAGGTGAATGGTGTCGCATCGTTTTATTTTGGATTAAGCTCAGACTGTGCTGCTGCGATTTTAGACTTACTTAATACATTCTTTAGGATATTTGAATTGATGAGCAGGCAAAAACGAGCCCCTGTAATAAAAAGGCGGTTTTCAGCTGGGAGTATTTATTTGTTGCTTTGTGTGGCAGCCGGGCTCTTGGTAGCATGTGCGGGATTTTCAAGAGACTCCATTCAAGATGAATCTGGCCAGGCTTTGCGGATAAATCAATTAACTCCTCAAGAGAATATCCCAAGGTTTTCTGCGGAAACTGCGCGTAATGGGCTGCCGCAAGGGTGGCGCTTTTATCGCATCGCGCCCTATAAGAGCAATACAGTTTACCGACTAGAAAACTATCAGGGAAGAACAGTTTTAAGTGCGAATGCTAAAACCTCCGCATCAGGGTTGGTTGTTAATCTGCGTCCGCGTAGCGCTCAGAATTTATGGTTAAGGTGGGAGTGGCGGGCTGCGGGCTCGATTCCTGATGCGGATAATGCTGAGCAGTCCTTGGATGATTCGCCTTTACGGATTTTGGTGGCATTTGATGGCAATAAATCTAATTTGCCCTTAAAGGAAAAGATGAATTTTGAAATGGCCAATTTAATTAGCGGTCAAGAAATGCCCTATGCAACGCTGATGTATATCTGGTCTGGTAAAACACCCGTTAACACGGTTTTAAATAATGCCCATACCAGTCGTATCAAAATGATTGTGGTCGATTCCGGCTGGGGGAGTATTAATGAATGGCGCAAGCATGAGCGCGATTTGGCTGCAGACTATCAGTTGGCCTTTGGAGAGGCGCCAGGCAAGATCATTGGAGTTGCCTTACTGACCGATACCGATAATACCAAATCAGAAATTCGCTCGTTGTATGGTGACATTGAATTGATTCGCAGGAATCAAAAATAAATGGGGTCAATATTGACTTGGTGTGATGAGGTGTGGATCTGATTATTTCGGGTGCCAGCGTTTTAATAAGAGGGCATTGCTCAGTACACAAAAACTGGAGAGTGCCATCGCGCTGCCAGCAAGCATGGGTGATAAATATCCCAGTGCGGCCAATGGAATTCCGGTTGCATTGAAGATGAAAGCCCAGAATAAATTTTGCTGAATCTTCCTCCAGGTTTTTTTGGAGATATCAATAGCATCACCGACTAAAGTGGGATTGCCTCGCATGAGAGTAATGCCGGCTGCTTGCATGGCCACATCGGTGCCGGTAGACATAGCCATGCCAACATCTGCCGTTGCAAGGGCAGGGGCATCATTGATGCCATCACCCACCATGGCAACCCATTGACGTTTTCCGGAAGTAGGGTTTTGCAGTTGGCGAATAATCTTAGCTTTCTCGCTCGGCATAATTTCAGCGAATACTTCATCGATATCGATGAGGGCTCCTATGCGAGTGGCGGCGGCGCGATTATCCCCCGTGATCATTACCGTGCGAATGCGCATGTGATGTAAGGCATGAATCGCCGGCTTGGCTTGATCTTTGAGTTCATCCCCAAAAGTGATGATTGCTATGGGGAGATTGGAGGTGGCATTTAGGAGGGCTGAAGCAGTTTGGCCTGCTTTAAAGCAGTCTGCTGCTTGATCTGGTAGGACCGCTAAGCTTGGGTGATTTTGAAGAGAGGCAATGCTTTGTAGGCTTAGCACCATTCCGCTCCATGGTCCCACACTGGGGGTGCCCTCAATGCCAATGCCAGGTAAGGCGCGACTCTCAGTGGTGGCATAGGGGGTGAGTCCTTTTGCCTTGGCGGCAACTAGAACGGCTTTTGCCAAAGGATGCTCGCTGCCTAATTGCAGTCCAGCAATAGCCATCAAAATAGCATCTCGATCAACTCCGGGTGCCAGGGGGATAATATCTAGCAGTCTCGGTTGGCCAATCGTGAGGGTGCCGGTTTTATCAAATGCCACAATTGTTAAGCGGTGAGCATATTCTAAAACCTGAGGATCTTTAATCAAAATGCCAAAGCGGGCAGCGACTCCAGTGCCGGCCATGATGGCTGCTGGCGTTGCCAATCCTAGTGCGCATGGGCATGCGATTACCAAAACGGAGACTGCCCGAAGAATAGCGATGATGGCAGAGTCGTAATAGAGCCAATTTGCAATGCCGGTCGTGATAGCGATGAGGATGACCCCCGGTACAAATACTGAACTAACTTGATCTACCAGTTTTTGAATCGGCGCTTTTTGAGTTTGCGCGTCTTCTACCAAAGTAATGATTTTAGAAAGGATGCTATCCACTCCAATAGCCTGCGCCTGGATGATGAGGGCTCCTTCGCCGTTGAGTGCACCGCCAATAACCTTGTCGTTTATTCCTTTTTTAATGGGCGCACTTTCACCTGTTAACAAGGATTCATCAATATGACTAAGGCCCGATAGGATGATTCCATCTACCGGTAGACGTTCTCCCGGCAATACCAGGATGCGATCTTTGGGGAGTACTTGATCAAGCGGAATCGTGCGGTAGGGCTCATTAAGCGTGTTCCGTTCATCGATGATGGGGTCTGGGCTCAGGACTTTTGCTTGCTCTGGCCATAATTTTTGTAGTGCTCTAATAGCTTCGCTTGTTTGCTGTTTGGCCCGTGCCTCCAACCATTTACCCAGCAACACCATGCAGATAATGATTGTTGAGCCTTCAAAATAGAGTTCACCGTGAGCTTGGGGCGACAGGAACATTTGGTAGATGCTGAGGCCATACGCGGAGCTGGTCCCGATCGCCACCAATAGATCCATATTTCCAGCGCCTGACATGAGGGATCTATACCCCGAGCGGTAAAAGCGCCACCCTAAAATGAATTGCACTGGGGTGGCTAGCGCAAATTGCCACAGCGGAGAAATTGACCAATGCATCCCAAAAGGCATGAGGAGCATCGGGATCACTAAAGGGGTTGCCAATCCAAAGCCGAGTATCACCCTGCCCAAGCCATCAGCAGCCCAAAATGATTGGGTGCGCGTAGAGGTTTTATTGCCGCGAGGTGGGCTGATTTTTGCCCCATATCCGGATTTTTGAATCGCAGCAATTAATCTATCGGCAGTGATGGCGGCATCTTTCTGTAGGCGAACGCGAGCCTGCTCGGTTGCCAGGTTCACTGTAGCTGCTTCTACCCCTGGCAGTTGATTTAAGACCTTCTCAACTCGGCCAACGCAAGATGCGCAGGTCATTCCCTCAATATCTAGGGTGCAAAAATCAGGGTTTGGCAGATTTGTGGTGTGCATATGAACGATAATCTACCTCAAGGCCAAAAAAGGCCAGATTTGTTATTTTTCTTGTGTCATGGAAGGGGTTCATATGTTCTCTCTCAAGGTTTCTGGAATGACCTGTGGCGGGTGCGTCAATGCAATTACGCGAGCGCTTCAGACTCAGGACTCGCAGGCAAGAGTAGAGGCGGATTTGGGCGCTCAAACCGTTCAGATCGAGAGTGTGCTTAATCCAGAGCTTGTGCGTCAATTGATAGTGGATGCCGGCTTTCCGGTGATGAATTAGATTTGTTTAGAATATCAACGCACTTCGCTAAACCAGCGGTATTAATCCTAAAAGGATTGTGATTTATGTTCTTCAGTAAGTTAATGCCTCACGATGGCAATTTCTTTGAGTTGTTTAATCAGCATGCAGGCCATATTGTTTCTGCATCTGAATCTTTTTTGAAATTTATTGAGTTTTACAATGATGAAGCGTTGCGCGCTAAATACACTCAAGAGGTGGATCGCGCCGAGCATGCTTGCGATGACATCGTCAAAGAGATTAACCGCCGTCTCCATAAGACTTTCATTACCCCAATTGATCGAGATCAAATATTTTCTTTGATTAATACTATGGATGATGTGGCTGATCTGATTCAGAATGGCACTGAAGCGATGCATCTGTATAACGTGAAACAGATGACTCCTGAAATGTTGCATATGGCGGAGTTATGCAATCAATGCTGTATTGGTTTGAAAAATGCAGTCGGGACTTTGAAGGATATTTCCGATCCCGAGGTTGCAAAAGCAGCTTTAAAAACCTGCGATGAAATTGATCATCTGGAGTCGGATGCGGACCGGCTGCTTTCTACTGCGATTACAAGACTCTTTCGTGAAGACATTGAGGTGCGTGAGTTAATTAAGTTGCAACGTATCTATGAGTTGCTAGAAGAGGTTACTGATAAATGCGAAGACGTTGCCAATTTGGTTGAAGGCATCGTGCTTGAGAACTCCTAAGGCGAATTAACTTGCCAACGATCGCAACCGCATTTTGGGTGGTAGTGCTATTAGTAGTACTAGCGCTGGTTTTTGATTTCATGAATGGCTTTCATGATGCCGCAAATTCTATTGCTACAGTAGTGTCTACGGGGGTTCTTAAGCCTCAGCAGGCGGTAGTATTTGCTGCTTTCTTCAACTTTTTAGCGGTATTTATATTTCATTTAAGCGTTGCTGCTACGGTTGGGAAGGGCATTGTGGATCCCTCCACCATTGATCTGCATGTTATTTTTGGCGCCCTCGTAGGTGCCATTATTTGGAATGTGCTGACTTGGCTTTATGGCATCCCATCTAGTTCTTCGCATGCATTGATTGGCGGTTTGTTGGGGGCAACCATTCCTAAGGCCGGTTTTTCAGGCTTGGTTTGGGGTGGGATCTTGAAGACGGTAGCGTTTATTTTTATTTCACCGTTATTGGGTTTTTTGCTTGGCTCCTTGATGATGTTGTTGGTGGCCTGGACGTGCCGTCATGTGACGCTCTCTAAAACAGATCGCTGGTTCCGTCGGCTTCAATTGCTTTCCGCTGGTGCATACAGTCTTGGTCATGGTGGCAATGATTCACAAAAGACGATTGGGATTATTTGGTTGCTTTTGATCATTACCGGTTATGCAGATGCCAGTGCTTCAACACCACCTATCTGGACTATTGTTGGGTGTTACATTGCTATCGCCATGGGTACCATGTTTGGGGGGTGGCGAATTGTTAAGACTATGGGTCAAAAGCTTACCAAGTTAAAGCCAGTTGGGGGGTTCTGCGCAGAAACCGGTGGCGCCATTACCTTATTTGTTGCAACTGCTTTAGGCGTCCCGGTATCTACTACTCACACCATTACTGGTGCAATTGTTGGGGTTGGCTCAACCCAGCGAGCTAGCGCAGTACGTTGGGGAATTGCGGGGAATATTGTTTGGGCATGGATCTTTACTATCCCCGCCACAGCGTTGATGTCGATGGCTGTTTATTATTTCAGTCTGCTCATTTTTTAACGACAGAGCGCACTCGCTGATTCTGCTGCCAGCAAATATTCTTTGAAGGGTTTAATCTAGCTATATTCACTATATTGCAGGAGAGATTTGTGGCTGTCACGGAAGAGGTGGTAAAGGCTGTTTTAAGTCATTTAGTAGACCCCAATACAAACATGGGCTACATGGCTGCTAAAGCGATCAAAAATCTGAAGATCGATAAGGGTGATATTAGTTTAGATGTTGTTCTTACATACCCAGCAAAAAGTCAGTTTGATTCGATTCGTCAGGCTATTAACGATGCATTGAAGACGTTGCCTGAAGTTAATCAAGTGCGCGTCAATGTTTCAACTGAAATTGTGGCTCACGCAGTACAACGTGGTGTGAAGTTGTTGCCAGGCGTGAAAAATATTGTGGCTATTGCCAGTGGTAAGGGTGGGGTAGGTAAGTCCACTACGGCAGTGAATCTAGCATTGGCATTAGAGGCCGAAGGCGCACGCGTCGGTATTTTGGATGCAGATATTTATGGCCCTAGCTTACCGACGATGCTGGGGATTTCAGGAAGACCAGACTCGGTTGAAGAAAACACTATTGAACCCATGGAGGGTCATGGGTTGCAAGCGAGCTCAATTGGTTTCTTGATTGAAGAAGACAGCCCGATGGTATGGCGGGGTCCAATGGTGACATCCGCGTTAGAACAGCTTCTACGGCAAACACGTTGGCGTGAGTTGGATTATCTAATTGTCGATATGCCGCCTGGTACTGGGGACATTCAGTTAACTTTGTCTCAGAAGGTGCCAGTGACTGGTGCTGTGATTGTGACTACACCCCAAGATATTGCTTTGCTGGATGCTCGCAAGGGTCTGAAGATGTTCGAAAAGGTGGGCGTTCCTATTGTTGGGGTTATTGAAAATATGAGCACCTATATTTGCCCAAATTGCAGTCATGAGGAGCATATTTTTGGTGTTGGTGGGGGTGAAAAAATGTGCCGAGACTATGGAGTTCCTTTTTTGGGTGCGTTGCCCTTAAATCTCTCTATTCGCGAACAGGCAGATGCGGGGCGCCCCACGGTTGTGGCCGAGCCAAATGGTGCAATTAGCGCTGTTTATAAGACGATTGCTCGGCAAATCGCCATTCGGATTGCGAGCTTGTCAAAAGACATGAGTAGTAAGTTCCCAAATATTGTGATTCAAAATACGTAACACTTGCCCGTTGATAGGTGGAGCGATGGCAAAATAGGTCTTATGCAACTATTAACCCCATTTTGTATCTATGGCTGAAGTCATTTGCCTCTGTAATGAGGTTTTCGAGGATGATTTGCGGGAGTATTTGGATGCTCACCCAATTGATTCTATTGATGATTTGCGAAATCAAGCCTCCATTTGTAATAAATGCATGCAATGCCAAGATTTAGTAGAGGGTGAAATTTATTTGGCGCGCATGCGTCGGCAGCAATCTCCCGGATTGCTTTAATGCCCTCGAATCAATCCAATCGATTTACAGTGATGACGATGAATGTTCACAAGGGTGTATCACCCTTGCATCGACATTCTACTGTTCATGAATTGCGCCAAAAAATGCGCCACCATCATCCCGATGTGCTTTTTTTGCAAGAAATGCAGCAAGAGCATAGGGGAAGAATGAGGCGTTTTGGGCATTGGCCATTAATGGAGTTAACCCATTTCTTTTCTGAAGATTTTTGGGGGGATTGGCATTATGGAAAAAATGCAGAATATCCCAATGGGCATCATGGCAATGCAATTCTGTCTAGGCGCCCCCTGTATAAGGGCAAAAATTACGACATCTCCGCCTACCGTTTTGAGAAGCGAGGACTCTTACATAGTGTGCTGCAGTTTGATGAAGGGCGTGTCCCTGTGCACTGTTTTTGCGTGCATCTAGCTCTTTTTGAGAAAGGCAGAGAGCGTCAGCTGCAAGAGATCATTCGCTATATTAATCATTTAACCATCGGTGGCCCGGCAATTGTGGCGGGGGACTTTAATGACTGGCGTAATCGCGTGAGTGCACCTATGCGTAGCGCAGGATTTAATGAGGTGTTTGAGGTGTTAACTGGATTTCCTGCTAAGACATTTCCAAGTATTAAGCCCATGCTTCCAATGGATAGAATTTATGTGCGCAACTTAAAGATTCATTCCGCCAATGTCTTGCATGAATGGCTTACCCTATCGGATCACTTGGGCATTACTGCTGAATTGGAGTTGGTATGAATATGTTGGGATACCTATTAGGGCCTCTACTGGGATTTTCTTTTGCATGGGTGCCACTGATCCACCTCGGTATTGTGCTGCTTTTTGGATTGCGGCTGATTTCTGCTAGAAGGCCGGTTGGGGTTGCGATTGCCTGGTTCTTAATTGTTATTTTATTGCCGCTCCTGGGGGTTGGCCTCTACATCTTGATTGGTGAGCGCCCTGTTGGTCGAAAGTTGACTCGCAAAATTACTCGCATGGAGGGGGAGTACGCAAAAATAAGCAAGCAGATGGTTGAGCGTTATAGTGCGGATCGCGATTTGCTACCGTTGGAAGGAAGGGCTTTAAGTATTCTGGCGCAATCGAATAATGGATCGCCGGTTGTGGCAGGCAACAAAATTGAATTACACACAAATTCTCTCACTATCCTGCAAGATTTTATTAAGGCAATAGATGGGGCAAAAAAGAGCTTGCATCTGGAGTTTTATATTTGGGCGTTGGGTGGTGATGCCGATCGCGTTGGTGAGGCTCTGATTGCAGCTGCGAAACGAGGTGTGGCTTGTCGCGTACTGTTGGATTCATTGGGTAGTAAGGATTGGTTTAAATCAAGCTGGCCCAAGCGCTTTAAGAGAGCTGGTATTCAGGTGGCAGAGGCATTGCCTATTCAGGTGGGGCGTTTTCAATTTCGACGTGCCGACCTGCGATTGCATCGAAAAATATTTGTTATTGATGGGGCGGTAGTGTGGACGGGCAGTATGAATATGGTTGACCCCCGAACATTTAAGCAAGATTCAGGAGTGGGTGAATGGGTTGATGCGATGGTGCGCGTTGAGGGTCCCGTAGTCAGTCAATTTGATCTGACTTTTGCTTTTGACTGGAGTGTGGACGATACAAGAATTAAACGCTTTGACGATTATCAGGCGCTGTCTTTTGCCGCAGATGGTAATGCGCTTGCGCAAGAGTTTTCTTCAGGACCGGTTTATCGTGATGATGTTTTATATCAGGTGCTGTTGTCGGCCATGATGGATGCTCGCGAAGAATTAACTATTACTACGCCGTATTTTGGTCCGGATGATGGCTTGATTCAGGCCTTGATGGCTGCAGCTGGTCGAGGCGTTAAGGTTACCTTGATTGTTCCAAAATTAAATGATTCGACTTTGGTTGCTTGGAGTAGCCGAAGCTTCTATAGTGATTTATTGAGCGCAGGGGTAAATATTGCAGAATTTCATGGTGGCCTTTTACATACCAAAAGTTTATTGATTGATAAACGAATCGCCATCTTTGGATCCGTGAATTTTGATCAGCGCAGTTTGCGTCTTAATTTTGAGATTAGCTTAATTGTTTACAACGAGGAGTTCTGTGCAGCCTTGGGTAGTTTGATCGCATGTTACTTGCAGCAATCGGATTTGGTTGATCGCAGGACTTGGGAGAAACGGCCGCGCTGGCATCGGTTGCTTGAAAATGCTGCGCACTTAACATCCCCATTGCTATGAGTGCAACACTGAATTTTTCATTGAATATTGCCATTGGAGGTTGGATGAATCTGGTTCAAACTCTCATTGAACTTGATATCAAGAGGTTGCCCTAGTGGATCACTTTTTCCAGCATTTCTTCGATTGGTTTGGCATGCCTTCAGTCGGATTGCCAGCTGTATTTGTGAGCGCATTAATTTCTGCGACGATGGTGCCTATTGGTTCTGAACCCATTTTATTTGGTTACACGTCAATTAATCCCGGTATGTATTGGCTGGCTATTTTGGTGGCTACCGTCGGAAATACGATGGGCGGCATGATTGATTGGTGGATGGGCTTAATGGGACGCAATGGTTTTGAATCGCTGAAAGGGGCGACTGGCGGGAAAATGCAGCATTGGTTGCGGGAAAAAGGCCCAAAATTGTTATTGTTAGCTTGGCTTCCTGGGGTTGGTGATCCTTTATGCGTTGCTGCCGGTTGGTTGCGTTTGCCGTGGTTATCGTGCATGGTTTATATGTTTTTTGGCAAACTCTTGCGCTACCTAACTTTAACTTGGTTGCTTACCCTTGTGCCAAATAGCGCTTGGCAGCAATTGGGACACTGGCTTCATTTGATTTAGGTTTTATTCGTTGTATCCTATGACACTGTTCCCACCCTATATTGAGAATTGAGATATGTCTACATTAAAAGGTAAAACCGCCTTAGTCACAGGATCTACCAGCGGTATTGGTTTGGCAATCGCGATTGCATTGGCAAAGCAGGGCGCCAATATTATGGTCAATGGTTTTGGTGAAAAAGATGCGGCTTTGGCAGCAATTCGGGCCTGTGGCGTTGAGGTGGATTACCACGGCGCAGATATGAGCAAGCCAGTTGAAATTGAGGATCTTATTGGGCAAACTGAAAAACGTTTTGGCGCCTTAGATATCTTGGTCAACAATGCCGGCATTCAATATACGGCGAACATTGAAGATTTCCCGGCGGATCGGTGGGAATCGATTATTGCCATTAACCTAAGTTCAGCGTTTTACACTTCGCATCATGCCCTCCCTGGAATGCAAAAACGCAATTGGGGGCGCATTATTAATATTGCTTCTGTGCACGGTTTGGTTGCTTCCACTCAGAAGGCTGCTTATGTGGCAGCCAAGCACGGGATTATTGGGCTGACTAAGGTGACCGCCCTTGAAAATGCCAAAACTGGAATTACTTGTAATGCCATTTGCCCAGGTTGGGTGTTAACCCCGCTTGTTCAAAAGCAGGTGGATGCGCGCGCCGAGCGCGAGCATCTCTCAAATGATGAGGCTAAAAAAGCCCTGGTATCAGAAAAACAGCCATCTGGTCATTTTGTAGCGCCTGAGCAATTGGCGGCATTGGCAGTGTTCTTGTGCGGTCCAGATGCTTCTGAAGTGCGTGGAGCCGCTTGGAATATGGATGGTGGTTGGACGGCACAGTAAGTCTTGCTCGGGTCTTTCTGAGTTTAGGTTTTCAGGGGGATTTGTGCTCCCCCAACAAAAACCCCAAGATGGTCTATAGTTGCAGAAAACAAGAATCATCATCTTTGACTTACATTCGTTTTTAGAGGAAAAATCATGGAACATACATTACCCAAATTACCCTATGCTCTCGATGCGTTGGCCCCCCATATTTCAAAAGAAACCATGGAGTATCACTATGGGAAACACCATCAGACTTACGTAACCAATTTGAATAACTTAATCAAAGGCACTGAGTTTGAGTCTGCAAGCTTGGAGGATATTGTTAAAAAATCCGCAGGCGGGATTTTCAACAATGCCGCTCAAGTTTGGAATCACACTTTTTATTGGATGGGAATGAAGCCAAATGGTGGCGGAGCTCCAACCGGTTCGCTTGCTCAAGCAATTGACGCTAAGTGGGGGTCATTTGATAAGTTTAAGGAAGAGTTCACTAAGTGCGCTGTCGGTACGTTTGGTTCAGGTTGGGCCTGGCTAGTAAAGAAGTCGGATGGAAGTCTTGACCTCGTCTCTACAAGCAATGCCGCCACACCATTAACGACAGATTCAAAGCCGCTATTAACCTGTGATGTTTGGGAGCATGCTTATTACATCGATACACGGAATGCTCGACCAAAATACCTAGAAAATTTTTGGAACTTGGTCAATTGGGATTTCGCTAACCAAAATTTTGCTGAATAAATAACCCATTTAAAGAAGAGATTTTATGGCTACCATTTTGACTTCCCTGGGGCGCACCATATTGGCTGGATTTGTCCTGCTTGTGTTAATTGTTTTGGCGTTGGGCGGAAACTTTTCGTCTGCTGAGTTGCCTTTTGTATTTCGCTACTTGCATGTGATGTGTGGTGTGATGTGGATTGGTTTGCTCTGGTATTTCAACTTTGTTCAAATTCCATCTATGCCAAAAATTCCTGATGAGCAAAAGCCGGCGGTTGGCAAGGTGATTGCTCCCACGGCATTATTTTGGTTCCGTTGGGCGGCGCTGTTTACGGTGTTAACTGGCTTGAGCGTCGCAACACTGAATGGCTATGCCCACCAGGCATTTACCTTACAAGCCCCATTCCGAGCTATTGGTTTGGGGATGTGGATTGCTTTAATCATGGCGTTCAATGTATGGTTCATCATTTGGCCGAATCAGAAACGCGCTCTTGGTATCGTGCCTGTGGAAGCCGATGTGAAGGCAAAATCGGCGCGGGTTGCGATGTTGATCTCCCGTCTCAATACATTGCTATCTATACCGATGCTATTTTTGATGGTAGCCCAATCGCATAACACCACCTGGTTTATTGTGGATGTAATTACTCAATAAGCAAAGTGTATTTGCTAAAAGGCCCGCATTGCGGGCCTTTTTTATTTACTCTATACGCTAGTTTTTTGCGAAGCATTCTTTATGGCAAGATGGGGGGTAATTCCTTGCTGAGTGCAGCGCGTTGGCTTGTGGCTACTCCCATTAAAGCAAAGCCGAGTAATTTTCCATCGTTAGACTCAAAGCGTGCCTCCATACCCCCTTCGGTTGGTTTAATTTTCCATTCGCCAATACTATCTTTAGGGGGTGGTGAGACCACTGTGGCTAAAGCAGGTGTTTTCACCATCACTGGCATGGCAGGATAGGTGAGGCTGGTATTTTTGCCAAGCAAGGTGTTTGCTAATGCGCGAGCAGACTGCATGATAGGCATGACATAGGGCAAAACAAGCCCCTCCACTTCCGCGCAGTCACCCAATGAGTAGACGTTTGGAGCGCTGGTTTGCAACTCGCGATTGACTTGGATACCCAGGTTAGTGGCCAAACCGGCGGCCTTCGCTAATTCTAGGCGAGGTCTTAATCCAACGGCAGACAGGACAACATCCGTTTGCAGGGTTTTGCCATTGGCTAGCGTGATGCTTAGCTGATCTTCATGGTAATCAATCGATTGAACAGTGGTTCCGAAGTGCCAAATGACGCCTGCTTCACCTAATTTGCTGTGTAGCTGTTGGGCCGCTTGATCGGGTAAGAGTCTGCCGAGTGCCTGTGGCGCAAGATCAATCACACTCACCTCATAAGAGCCCAGGGTGAGGTCATTGGCAAACTCACAGCCGATCAGGCCTGCACCCAGGATCGCAACTTTCTTTTTCCCAGAGATTGCTACCCGAAATGCCGCATAGTCTTCTAGATTATTGACGGTGAGGACCTCGTGAGCAGCGCTTCCTTTGAGTGGAAGGCGAATTTGATCTGCGCCAAGTGCTAGTACTAATTTTCCGTAAGGGAGGTTGCCTTGAGTGGTTCCAATGATCTGCGCAGCAGTATCGATTGAATTGACTTCCGTCTTTTCAAGGATTTGGATATTGAGCTGGGCAGCCATGCCATCATGATTGGTTGATATCAGCTGGTGCGCTTCTTTCTGGTTTGCTAATGCTGTTGAGAGCATTGGCTTGGAGTAGAAGTAGCCAGGCTCACGCGTTACCAAGGTAATGGGTGTTTCTGTATCTAGCTTTCGTATTTCACGAATCAGGGTATAGCCAGCTAAGCCACTGCCGATAATGACAATAGGAGAGGTGGAGGGATGGTGAGATGCATTCAAGGCTAGCCCCTAAAAAAGTGAAAATAAGAAAGAATCAATTACGCTACTTGAACCATTTCAAAATCTGATTTTGCTACGCCACAGTCTGGGCATTCCCAATCCTCGGGGATATCGGCCCATGCTGTGCCTGGTGCAATTCCGTCCTCTGGTAATCCTTTTGCTTCGTCGTAAATGAAGCCGCATACGATACATTGCCAAGATTTCATGTTGTTTCCTTAATGAATAGGGGTTAAGTTTAAATTTAAATCGGATTGATCACTGTGGGGCTATGCTTTTCCTGCCAATACATTGGCTTTTTCCAGAGCCTTTTTGTAATGGTTTGCATGGCGCTCTTCTACATTGGCAAGTGCCGCAAATCGCTTGGCGGCCTTGGCTAAAACCGCTTGAAATTGCTCCGCATGCTCTTTGGATTCGGCAATCTGCTCATCAATTTCGTTGATCGCAGCCGAGTTCCCTTCCTCTACAGCGGTTTTGCGGAAGGAGGGGTACATTTCAGTGTACTCGTAAGTCTCTCCTTCAATAGCAATTTCTAGGGCCCGGCTCGGGGTAATCGTATTGGCTGGATAGAGTAGGTCGAGGTGGCCAAAGGCATGCATAACTTCTTGGTCTGCTGTGGCTTCAAAAATAGCCGCTGTTTCTTCATCGCCTGCGGCGCGAGCCAATTTGGCAAAATATCGATACTTGATGTGCGCCATCGATTCACCGGCAAAGGCCGATTCAAGATTTTGCATGGTTTTAATATTTGGACGTGCCATGATTAACTCCTCTATAGTTGATTGATAAATAGCGTTTATTCACCATGGATTAGATTCTGAACGCCAATATTTAATCGGTCAAATGAATAATAATGATATTATTTATCTATTAAATCGATAAATATAGTCTATGGCCCAACTACCATCCTTAAAACAATTGCGATATTTCACGGTTCTTGCAAAAGAATTAAATTTCACGCGCGCTGCCGAGCTCTGTTTTGTTGGTCAGTCCACTCTCAGTGCCGGGCTAAAAGAGTTGGAGGACAGCTTAGGTGTTCGTTTGGTAGAGCGGGATCGTCAAAATGTATCCATTACGCCAATGGGATTGGAGATTCTGGAGCGCGCCAAAATTGTTTTGGCTGCATCGGAAGATTTAGTGGACTTCGCTAGCGCATCATCTAAGCCGATGTCCGCAACAATTCGGTTGGGGGTGATACCCACCATCACTCCATTTCTATTGCCAACCGTTTTACCGGAGGTCCGTGCGCGCTTTCCAGAGCTAAAGGTTGCTTTGAGGGAGGATTTGAGTGCCAATCTATTGTCAAGGCTGGCGGACCATCAATTGGATTTTGCCTTGATAGCGTTGCCTTACCCTGTAGAAGGCCTATTGGTTAAGGAGTTGTTTGTTGATGAATTTTGGTTGGTGGCGCTTGAAAACGATCCAGCCCTGAAGGGGAGGGAGATTCATATGCCGGCGAAACTGACAGAGCGTTTGCTGTTGCTAGAAGAGGGACACTGTTTGCGAGACCATACCTTAGCCGCCTGCAAGAAATCCGATATCCGTAAAGCGGATGGAGTGGAGGCGACCAGTCTATTGACCTTGCTGCAAATGGTTGAGTCTGGAATGGGAATTGCTTTGTTGCCAGAGATGGCTATAAAAGGGGGGTTATTAAATGGTAGTCGACTACGCGCTAAACCGTTGGCGGCGCCTGCTCCTAAACGGACTATTGCGTTAGTGGCGCGACCAACCAGCGCCCACCTCGAAGCATTCTATGCTTTGGCTGAGTGTTTTCAGCATGGGTTAAAAAATGTGCCGATTCCTGGCAAAAGGGCCCATTCCACTGAATTGATTAGGGGATGAGGCGCACTCTTGCGCTGAGCTCATTAATCGAACCGCGTTTATCTAGCTGGGAAAGTCTAAGGGCCTCAGTTTCAAAATCCACTTGGGCGGGATGAAACTCTACATTGCTAAGGTGAATGACATAGGTCCAGATCAGTTCCCGCCCACGATTTTTATAGACATCTACCACGCGTTTCATGTTGTGTACCTAGTTAAGGTTGGGATAAGGCCTTGAGCAACGGGGCGGTGGCACGAGGGTGGAGGGTTTCTTTGAGCTGAATCAAATTTCTAGGTTCGACGCGGATAATGCCGCCTCTTGGGCTGTCAATATCTGCAATCAAGAAAAAAGCAGTGGCAATTACAAATGGGAAGAGCATAAAAAGCCCCACATTGTGTTTGAAGTTTCGCGCGCCAAACCCCACCACTAAATTTGCGCAGATCGCCATGGCGACCATCAAGCTCCATGCTGCGGTGGGGATGCGATTCCACCAGGCGGCTTGGGTATATCCTTCAGAATTCAGGACATCATTCATCCCAGATACAACAAGTGTATTCACTGGATTGGCTTGTGTACGTGCAATTGGCATTACCTCATTCCAGAGTGCTGTTTGCAGTTCGTTGGTGCGACGATTGATTTGCTGTGCTTTTTGACTATCTTGCCGAGAGTAAAACAAAATTCGTTGATCTAGATATTCCAAGAGAAGGGCTTTGGTGGCATCGACAGACTTTCCTGGCAATAGATCGGCCCGCAAGTATTCCGTGCCAATGGCATTGGCTTCGGCCTCTTCCAGTATTTTGCGCTGATCGTATCGTCCGATAGCCATGGAAAAGGTGAAGCCAATAATCAGCGCCAGTAGTGTCAAGGTGGCAGTTTGAATAATGCTCAGATCTGCTGCGGTCTCCCGATCCTTGGAGTGAAACCTTCCTAGGATCGCATTCCCGCCCCAAGTAGCTAAAGCGCAAATTACAAAAGTAGCTACAAATGTCGATAGGGGGTGATTGAGCAGATATTTAATTTTAAAAAGTCCCCGGATACAAAATATCTTTGGTCACGTTTTGGATATCACGATGACCAGTAAATGCCATCGTGATATCCAATTCATTGTGGATGATCTCAAGACATTTGGTAACGCCCGCTTCTCCCATGGCGCCCAGGCCATATAAAAATGGGCGTCCGATCATTGTCCCGCGCGCACCCAGGGCCCACGCTTTCAGTACGTCTTGACCGGATCGAATCCCGCCATCCATCCATACTTCAATATCTTTGCCAACTGCATTCACGATACCGGGTAAGGCTGCAATACTGGAGATGGCGCCATCAAGTTGGCGCCCGCCGTGATTGGAAACAATCAAAGCATCTGCGCCTGAGTTAGCAGCTAAGCGAGCATCGCCCTCATCAAGGATTCCTTTGATAATGAGTTTGCCACCCCACAATTTCTTAATCCATTCCACATCACCCCAGTTCAGACCAGGATCAAATTGCTCAGCAGTCCATGAGGAGAGGGAGGACATGTTGCCAACGCCAGTAGCGTGACCCACAATGTTGCGAAAGGTTCTGCGGGGAGTCATGGCCATGCCCATACACCAACGAGGCTTGGTCGCCATATTGATCATATTGGCAATAGTGAGTTTGGGTGGAGCAGAGAGGCCATTTTTCAGGTCTTTGTGGCGCTGTCCTAGAATCTGGAGGTCTAATGTCAACACCAGGGCCGAGCACTTGGCCGCTTTAGCGCGCTCAATTAAGCGCTCAATAAAGCCGCGATCCTTCATCACATAGAGTTGGAACCAGAATGGCTTGGTGGTATGTTGGGCAACATCTTCAATTGAGCAAATACTCATGGTTGAAAGGCAAAATGGCACTCCAAATTTTTCGGCGGCTTTTGCTGCCAGAATTTCGCCATCAGCATGTTGCATACCAGTAAGGCCTGTCGGTGCCAGTGCAACTGGCATGACTACTTCTTGACCCACCATAGTTGTTTTGGTGGTGCGGTTGGTCATGTCGACTGCTACGCGCTGACGTAATTTAATTTTCTGAAAGTCTGATTCATTGGCGCGATAGGTTGATTCTGTCCAAGATCCTGAATCGGCGTAGTCATAAAACATCTTGGGAGTACGTTTTTGATGGAGTACCCGCAGGTCTTCGATATTCGTGATGATTGGCACTGTCTTCCTATCCCTATTTAGTTCATGCATTAATCTGTGGCTCTGAGGCCGCATCAGGCTCTATCTTAGCAATACCAGACATTTGTTTCTACAATAAGCGGATTGCCCTGGTTTTGGGGCTTCAAACACCCCTTTTACTCTTTGCTACTGCATGCCTCAGCTGACCCTCGCAACCGCCCTCTATTTAGTTATTACCACTGCGCTTTGGGCGGGCAATGCAGTGGTCGGTCGCCTCTTGGTCGGCAGTGTCTCTCCGGTGACATTAAGTGTGGTTCGATGGGGGTTGGCTGCGCTACTACTTTTGCCTTGGGGTTGGCGTGTGTTAAAGCGAGATAGTGCTTTGTGGGATAACAAAGTGCGTTTTTTATTGCTTGGTCTTTTTGGGGTCGGCAGTTATAACGTGTTGCTTTATCTTGCGTTGCAAACCTCTTCAGCCATCAACGTCACACTCATTGGTGCCAGTATGCCAATCTGGATGTTATTAATTGGCGCAATTTGTTATCAGGCAAAACCCAATCTCTTGCAATTACTTGGTGCGGTAGTTTCTTTAGTGGGCGTTATGATTGTGTTGACCCGTGGCGATATTGCCACTCTTTTATCGATGCACTGGGTAAAGGGGGACTTATTAATTCTGTTGGCGACGATATTGTGGGCTTTTTATAGTTGGATGCTGGCGCGACCTGGAAGCAGTACGGAGAGACAGTGGGGGTGGGCTGATTTTTTGATGGCTCAAGTGCTAGTGGGGTTGATGTGGGCATGCTTTTTTGATGGTGTTGAAGTGGTCACTGGTAATGCTTATTTACATCTGACTGTAGTGACTGGATTATTGATTGTCTTTGTTGCGCTTGGACCTTCTTTGATTGCTTATCGTCTCTGGGGGATTGGGGTCGATAGAGCAGGCCCAACTGTGGCCGCTTTCTTCGCAAATCTCATTCCTTTGTTTACGGCGCTCTTGTCTTCGGTGTTGTTGGGTGAGCCCCCGATGCTATATCACGGACTGGCTTTTGCCCTCATTGTGGCTGGAATTATTGCCTCTTCTACCAGGGGCAATTCCACGCCTATCACGGAATAGCGTTTTTTTCGGTGCTCAGACCCATTTTGGGATCGCTTCTACTATGGAGCCTCTAAATCAGTATCATTTAGGTCTAATTTAAGAATCTTTAGGAAATTACTATGCCAGGCTTACTCCCCAATGTTGATCCGGATGGATTGTTAGAGTTCTCGGTGGTGTATACCGACCGCTCTTTGAATCATATGTCCGAAGAGTTTAAGAAGGTCATGGTGGATATTTCAAGCATCTTAAAGAATGCTTACAACGCCAGCTCTGCTGTGATTGTCCCGGGCAGCGGAACCTTTGGTATGGAAGCGGTAGCCCGTCAATTTGCCAATCACCAAAAATGTTTGATACTTCGCAATGGTTGGTTTAGCTATCGCTGGACCCAAATTTTTGACTTAGCCAATATTACCGATGATGTTACGGTCCTCAAAGGGCATCAGCTCGAGGATGTTCCACAAGGCGTATTTGCTCCAGCGCCTATTGAAGAGGTGGTAGCGTACATTCGGAAGGAAAAGCCTGCTGTGGTGTTTGCTCCGCACGTGGAGACGTCTGCCGGCATCATCTTGCCGGATGATTATTTGAAGGCAGTAGGCGAGGCAGTCCGCTCCGTAAATGGGCTCTTTGTATTGGATTGCATTGCTTCTGGGGCGATGTGGGTAGACATGAAGGCTTGCAATGTTGATGTCTTGATCACTGCCCCTCAGAAAGGCTGGAGTAGTTCACCATGTTGTGCGTTGATTGCTATGGGCGATAGGGCGCGGGAGCGTATTGAACACACCCAAAGCAGTAGCTTTTCAATGGACTTGAAAAAGTGGCTACAGATCATGGAGGCCTATGAAAAGGGTGGACATGTTTACCACACCACTATGCCGACTGATGCCCTCAAGGTCTTACGAAATGTAATGAAGGAAACTCAGGATCTAGGTTTTGTTGCCTTGAAGAAAAAGCAGGAAGAATTGGGCACCAAGGTGCGCACCTTGCTAGTTTCAAAGGGATACCATTCTGTTGCTGCTAAGGGTTTCGAAGCTCCCGGTGTTGTGGTCAGCTACACCACGGATGCTGATATTCAGTCGGGAAAAAAATTCATTGCCTTAGGCTTGCAGACTGCAGCGGGCGTTCCCTTGCAATGTGATGAGCGACCTGATTTCCGCACCTTCCGCCTTGGCCTCTTTGGTCTGGAAAAGCTAGGCAATGTCGACCGCACCGTGCAGCACCTTTCAGCTGCCTTAGAGAAAATAACTGAGGCCGCAGTCTAATTGAGCTGTCTTGTAAATACTATTTATTGAGAAGCCATCTTAGGATGGCTTTTTCATTTGCTCTAGTGCAAGGGGGTTGGGTGTGGGTTCACCAATCTTTGTCAAGATATTGCTATCGATGTGATGAAACGGTTCTTTCTGCCCTTCAATGGCGAGCACTGTATCTTGCTCATAGGACCATGTGCCATCTTCTAGGAGCTGAACTATGATGTGGTATTCAATGGTCTTGAAGGCGTAGTTGAGAAATGGGTTGGAAGAGATCCCGGAGGTAGGGTCATCAATCTTTGCGGTACATTCAAATTGAGTGGCGTCTGCAGATGCTTTTCCGGTGGCCATGGTTATCATTCCTCGCGGAATCGTGAGGGTATGAATAATGGCACCAGTTGCCGGCTCCCAAAGCCAATAGCCAACTTGTTCATGATAGGTTTTGACTTGATTTGGCTTGGTAATGTGTACGTGATAGCGCAAGCCATAAAACAATTGAGGGCCATTGGTCTGTGGGTCAATCGGTTGCAGCTCAATGCGTTCGGTATAGGTTTGTTTTTTGGCGCCTTCAGCTTTAGGCTTGATATCAAGACCTTTTTGGCCCTCCCAAATTCCAGCTAACCGAGTGAGAGGACCCAGATTCTCAAGCGTTTTAACCGAGTAGCCCTCGGGTTCGGTGTAAATATCATGAGGGAAGGCCATAGCAGATCCTTTGAAATAAGCCAGAAATAAGGCATTTTTGTTAATTTATTCGGTATCATTAAATTATCCACACATCTTATTGGAGAATTACATGACTTTTAGTATTGCGCGCCTTAGTTTGGCTACCCTTATTTCCGCTGCCATTGGACTGTCCCCAATTGCGGTAATGGCTGCTGAGCCTGCTCCAGCACCTGCACCAGTTGCCGCTCCTGCGCCAGCAGCAGCGCCCGCTGCTGCCCCAGCCGCAACTCCAGCGCCTATGACGAAGTCTGAGAAGGCAGCTGAGAAGAAGGCCGCTAAGAAGGCAAAGAAAGCTAAAAAGGCAGAGAAGAAGGCCGCTAAGAAAGCGAAGCGAAAAGCAAAGAAAAAGGCTGCTGCGCCAGAAGCTGCCGCAGCTCAGTAATACGGCACTGTCATTGAGGGTGAGCGTGAAGCCCCCTCATGTTGCGGGCTATGCTTTTGCGGTATTTAAGCCATTGGGTTTTCAGGATCCAATGGCTTTTTGATTGGCGCGTCGTTTCGCACTAGTAGCCACATAGCAGCAACAACCAATCCCATTCCCGCAATTTGCATTGTGCTAACGGGCTCTCCTAAAAAAGCGGAACCCATGAAGATGGTTGATACTGGTCCAAGAATACTGGCTTGTGAAACCAAAGGTGAGCCCACACGCTGAATGGCGGCCATAATCATCAGCATTGGTATCACGGTGCAAAGACTTGCATTTAAAAGACTTAATTCATAAATATAGGGTGTCTGTTCAAGCAGGGCAGAAGGATGTGCAATCACCATTTGGATGGTGCTGAGAACTGCAGATGCTGAGCTTGCGTACACTACTAAGCGCACGCTGCCAACCCGTTTGACCATTTCTCCCGATCCAATGAGATATGCGGCATAAGCGCAGGCTGCCCCAAATACCAGTAGCATCCCAAGCCACGCAGTTGGTCCGCTAGAGTTAGCATCCTGAAGGAAAACTACCATTACGCCCGCGTACCCAACTACCAATGCGTACCATTGCAGGCGAGTAATTTTTTTTGATAGACCAAAATACGAAATCAGCAAAACGATTGTCGGGGTTAAGTACAAGACAATACGCTCTAGGCCCACAGATATATATTGCAAGCCCAAGAAGTCAAGATAGCTTGAGAGGAAGTAGCCCATAAATCCTAGAAAGATAATTTTCCCATAGTCGGAAAAAGCGAGCACAGTCATTTTGTGTGTGCGAGCATGCCACCAATAAATTCCCCAAAACAGAGGTAGTGCCATCAGCATTCGCAAGGCCAATAAGGTGGCGGCATTGGCATTCTGTTCAAATGCCAGCTTGATCAGAATTGCTTTTCCGGAAAAGAGAATCGAACCCATGCCTGCCATGAAGATGCCGGCGAGGTAGCGACGATGGTGATGTGTGAATTTAGTAGCAGTGGAGTTAGTAGGCATGCGAATTTATACCAGCTTATTCAGCAATGCTCTCATCTCCAGAATCACTTCGCTTGGGGTGAGCCCAATGGGGCCAATCTGTTTTTGAACTAAGTTGTCTGCTGCGGTGGCATGTAGTTGAACTGCAATGCAGGTTGATTCCCATAAATTGATGTGATGGCGAATTCCTTGTGCGGCAATTGCTGCAATGGCGCCGGTAAGGATGTCTCCCATGCCGCCTGTGCCCATTCCGGGGTTCCCTTGCTTACATATTAGTGGCGTGTGTGTTGGGTCGGCGATTAGCGATTCATGCCCTTTTAAAACGACGATTGAATCAGTGAGGGCTACTAGTTTGTTAATGGCATCAAGACGATTTGCTTGAACTGCCTGATTAGAAAGGGTCAGGAGTTTTCCAGCTTCGCCAGGGTGGGGGGTGAGGGTGGATTGGCCTGGGAATGCATGATTTCGGTTCTTTAGAAGGGTTAGTAGTTTGGTATCTGTTGCAATCAGATTTAAGCCATCCGCATCAATGATCAGGGGAATGTTTGGATACCTTAAGGATGCCGTCAGATATTCTTTTGCCAAATGGGAGTCTCCCAAACCCGGGCCGATGGCAATGACATCGGGGTTGGATTGAGTAAGGACTTCCGCTGCTGATGGGGCGGCACAACGAATCATTAATTCTGCCTGTTCGGGCAAGGCATGAGCCGAAGCCGGATCGAGCATCTCCAGAATGTTCCATCCGGCACCTAAATGCAGAGAGGCTTTCCCGGCGAGTAGCAATGCCCCTGCCATACCGGGGGCCCCTCCAATGAGCAATACTTTTCCTGCGCTCCCCTTGTGTTCAGTAGCCTGCCGCTTCAGGCGGTGAAGCCACTCAAGCGCGTTTAATGGTGATGGGGAAATAGTCATATGATCCCGCCACGATGAGGATGTCTTAGATAGCACTTCATTCGGCAACTTTTGCGCCTTGTACACCATGCCGTTCCATGGATGCCAATACAAACCCAGAGCGTTTGAGTGTGGTGATGAGTTCGGAAAGGTAGATGCTAGTTTGCTCAGATGCGGGGCGAGCCCTAGGAATGCCGATTGCCTGATTAATGACCATAAAGCGACCAGGTAACATCCTTAAGTTGGTGTAGCGTTTTGCATCGGCTTCGAGTTGCTGCTTAACTCCTGCTGCAACATTGCCCTTGCCTGCCATGAAGTCGTCGATGACAGCTTGCGAACTAGCGGCACGTAGCAGGGTGGCGTGTTTAATCTCGCGCGTCAGGTATAAGTCATAGGCACTACCTTTTCCAACAACAATTTCATTGCCAGTAGCGTCCACGGCTTCATTGGTAGATAGCATTGAGTCGCTCTTCACCATGTAGGCGCCCTCAATCTCAATGTAGGGAGGTGTATAGCAAATATCGGCACCTCGAACAGGATCAATCGCAACAAATACCAAATCAATGTTGCCGCTCTTAACGCCATCTACTGTTGCGCCTGCGGTTTGAAAGGGCGTCAATTGAATGGGAAGTTGGAGCTGTTTGCCAATTTCGGTAGCAATATCAACAGTTACTCCTTTGGGTAGATGTGTCTGGGTATCCGTGCTGGCCAAAACAGGATTTCCGAGATTAATCCCAACGCGTATGATGCCCATAGGCGCAAAGGATTGGAGGATGGCTTTATCTAGAGTGGACATAGTGGTTGCCTGGAAGGAGAAGGGAGAAGCAATTGAACCTAGCTGCATTTTGTCGCATGCTTTCAATATTACCCTCAGATCTCTAGGTGGTAAATCCTAATCTAGGGCTCAATGAGTCTCTGGGGGTAAGATGTCATTACTATTTTTGTTTGTATAAGGTTGTGTCATGAGTCCTAAGCTGCCCACAAATACCTCCCAAACGATTACTGAATACTTCAATTTGCATAAGGGTCAGTTGCCCGCTGAAAACACGGAAGATTCATATAAATTTGCATTCAATGACCGAGATTTCTTGGCGCGTAAAGAAACTCTAGGTATTCGGTTTGAATTGGAGTTGCTAAAGCCGGATATTCTGCTGCGTGAGCGGGATATTGAGCACACCATCACTGTGTTTGGTTCGACTCGGTTCGTAAGCCATGAAAAAGCATTGAGATTACAAAGCCAAGCAGCTACACCAGAGGAAATGGCTGAAGCTAAGAGGGCATTATTGCATTGCAAATATTACGATTCAGCACGTGAATTTGGAGGTATTGTGGCGCGCTATAACGCCACTCAAGATGACAAGCGTAATAAATTGCACATCACTACTGGCGGTGGCCCGGGAATTATGGAAGCGGCTAACCGGGGTGCTTCTGAAGCAGGGGATAAAACGGTTGGATTTAACATCAGTCTACCGCGTGAGCAAACTCCTAATCCCTACATTACTCCGGGGTTGAGTTTTCGCTTCCATTACTTTGCCTTACGCAAGATGCATTTTATGTTTAGAGCTCGCGCAATTGTTGCGTATCCTGGTGGCTTCGGTTCTTTTGATGAGCTTTTTGAAGTCCTGACATTGATGCAGACAAAAAAAGTTGATCGTTTTCCGATTATTTTGGTTGGCAAAGATTTTTGGTGTGAAGTTGTTAATTTCAAAAAAATGATCAATCACGGGGTCATTGAGCAAGCGGACGTAGATTTGATTCATTTTGTTGAAACCGCAGAAGAGGCTTGGGCGGTAGTTAAAAACTGGTATCAATTGGCTTAACCCTTAGCTATAAAATAGCGCAAATAACAAGTATGAGCACTTCAACCTCCGCCATTCTCACCAACCTAGGTTTGCCAGGCTACCTATTGGGCATCATCATGTTGATGCTTGTGATGGTATTTCATGGTGTTTGTTTGTTGCAAATTGCAAAGCGTTACGAAGTGAAATCTTTTTTATATTTAGCTGAACATCACTATTCAAGAGTGACGTTGGTTTTTTATATCAGTGTTTTGGGGTTGTTTCTGACGCATATTTTTGAAATCGTAGTGTGGGGTTTATCGCTTTATGTATTTTGTTTATTGCCCAATCTTGGGGATAGTATTTTATTTAGCGGTAGCACATATACCGCCATGGGTTTTATGGAGGATGTATTGCCGGCTGGCTGGAAGATGTTGGCAATCATTATTGCGTTCTCTGGAATGTTTTCTTTTGCCTGGACCGCTTCAGTGATGATTTCAATGACTAAAAATTTCCGTCAGGCTTATACCCGACTTCACATGGAGAAGCTCAATATTCCTCGCGACACTATTGAGCGCTTTAAATAGCTGATGAATGGGCAATGGGATGCCATCATTGTTGGTGGCGGTGCTGCAGGGCTATTTTGTGCTGGTGTTGCTGGTCAATTGGGAAAACGTATTTTGGTGCTGGATCATGCCGAGGTGCTTGGAGAGAAGATCCGAATCAGCGGTGGTGGGCGTTGTAATTTCACTAATCTGTATAGTGGCCCCAGTAATTTTCTATCGCTCAATCCTCATTTTGTGAAGAGTGCGCTGGCGCGTTACCCGGTAAAAGCATTTATTCAACTCGTTCAGTCTTACGGGATTGCATACCATGAGAAGCATCGGGGTCAGCTATTTTGTGATGATTCTGCAATGCAGATTGTTAACATGCTCTTGGCGGAATGTAAAAAAGGTGGCGTCTGCATTCGTCATCCGGTGCATGTTCAAGCCATTCAGCAGGATGCCGATGGCTGGATAGTTCAGACAAGTGCTGGCATCGAGCGAGCTCAAAAATTGGTAATGGCAACAGGTGGTTTGCCAGTGCCGGCAATTGGCGCAAGTGCTTATGCATTGGATATTGCGAAGCAATATGACTTAAAAGTGGTTGAGCCTCGTCCCGGCTTGGTTCCGCTGTCATTCACTTCGGAGACTTTTTCCAGTCTTACGGAATTGGCAGGTTTAAGTCTGCCGGTGCATATTCGCTCCGGCCTCAAGGGGGAGCGCTATGGCGTGGGCCACTTTCATGAGGATTTGCTGTTAACTCATAAGGGTTTATCGGGACCAGCAGTCCTTCAGGCTAGTAGTTATTGGGTTGAAGGAGAGGTCATTCATATTAATTGGCTTGGTGGTTCAGAGAGTCAACAGAAAATCGATTGCGAGATGCTCTTTAATGATGAGGCTAATCGATTAAAGATGGCTGAAACGATTTTGGCAACGGTCTTGCCGCAACGTCTTGCCAAGGCATTTGCAGAGCAGCAAAAGGTATTGGGTCGCAAGTGGGCAGAGGTATCCAAAAAAGATCGCCAGACTCTTCAGGAGCATATTACTCATTGGGCCGTGAAGCCGGCAGGTACTTTGGGGTGGAAAAAAGCCGAGGTCATGTTGGGCGGAGTAGACACTAGAGGTATTGATGGGCAGACCATGATGTCAAGGCAGCATTCCGGATTATTTTTTATAGGTGAATGTGTTGATGTGACGGGACATCTAGGAGGGCATAATTTTCAATGGGCATGGTCTAGTGGATATGCTTGCGCTCAGGCTTTATAACTACTCTGCTTGAGCGCAGAGCGCTCCAGGGTTAGTGTTGCATGCTTGCCTTCTTCTTTTCGCGAGCGCGAATGTTTAGTAATTCGACGAATAGTGAGAAGGCCATTGCTACGTAGACATATCCCTTCGGAACATGAACCCCCATGCCTTCGGCAATCAAGACTACGCCAACAACCGTTAAAAACGAGAGTGCTAGCACCTTAATCGAGGGGTGGTGGTGAACAAAGTCCCCTAACGGCTTTGCTGCCATCAGCATAATCAGTACAGAGACCAAGACTGCAGCAATCATGACTCCAATGTGATCAACTAGGCCGACTGCAGTAATAACGCTATCTAAAGAAAAGATAATATCCAACAATCCAATCTGAATGACCGAGGCCATTAATAAACGGGTAGTGGGTTTATTGGGTAAAGGCAAGTGAGTTGACGGACTTGCTGCAATAGTATGTTCACCCTGCTCAACCTCCAGGTAGATTTCTTTTGAGGCCTTCCATATCAGAAAAAATCCACCTAATAGCAAAATCAGATCTCTGCCGCTAACAGGGTGTGTTTGTATCGCAAACAGTGAGTTAGTGAGATTCATTACCCACGAAAGACTTAGTAATAGCAATATCCGGGTGACAAGGGCAAATAACAAGCCCAGCCTGCGCACTTGGTCCCGAATTTCACTGGGAAGTCGATTGGCAATGATGCTGATAAAAATAATGTTATCAATGCCCAGAATGATTTCTAGTGCTGAGAGCGTAAAAAATGCAACCCAAATAGTTGGGCTGCTGAGGGTGGTAACGAGGGGTTCAAACATGGGTCAGGAGCTTGCTAGAATTTTTGGTTAACAGGTATCTCACTATACCGAGGGCTGGTGATGCTTGGGTGATTGATCTGAAAACCATTCGCACTGCGAGGGATCATGGTGGGGTCGCAGTTAATGAGGTTGATTGCGCATCCAATTGGCAGTGTTTAAAAATGCCTCCTCCAGTTGTGCGGCGATATTTCCATCAATGTGGCACTCTTCCATTGCCTTAAACATGCAGGCTAACCATTGATTTCGCTCCTTTAAACCAATTTTGAATGGTAGATGTCGAGCCCGTAGCATTGGATGCCCATGCTTGGGGGAGTAGACATCCGGACCACCCATCCAGCCGCAAAGGAAGAGCTTGAGCTTTTCTCGAGAACTGGAAAGGTCTTCTGGGTGCATGGCCCTTAAGTCGGTCAAATCGGCGTCTAGAGACATTAAATCGTAGAAACGATCGACTAATTCATCGATTTTATCGAGGCCGCCAATGCTGTCATAGATACTTTTTCTTTCGCTCATCTCTCTATTTTAATGATCTGGGGCTTAGCAATTGGCAAGTTTGCATTTTGGGTATAGAGTTATTTGTCAGAAGTTAATTCCATTAACCTACTAAAGGACGGTGCGATGAACCAGAGTGACTTTCAGGCATGGCAACAGGAAAAGGCTAAAGCGCTTTTTTCATACTCTCATAAGCTATTGGAGACCGCAAAGGAATTAAGCGATTCTCATATGGCTGAAATGGAATGGAGCATGAAAAATGCGATGGAGAGCGCTAAATCTGCTGCAAAAAATGATCTAACCAAGCTCAAGGGGCTGCAAGAAGAGGCTGCTAAGGAGGCTGCGAAACGAGCGACTATTTACCAGAAGAGGGTGAAATCTTTGCTCAAGGATCTCGGTGATAGCGCTGCAGATGAGGCTGAAAAGCATCTCGAGAAAATGCGTATTTCATTGGTTGGTTGGCTGGAGGATGCTGAAAGCAAACTTCCCTCTCAGGCAGATAAACTTTCTAAGGTGGTTCATGAAATGGCGTTAACTGGGCAAAAAATGTTTCGAGAAGGGCGTCGCCTGGTTAATCAAGTTGCTGATGCTGCTGAAAAGCAGGTGGACCAGCAGGTTAAAAAGTCTGCGCCAAGTAAAAAGAGGGGTGGTTAGTAAGTGTTCCGCAGGCCGCCTGTTTTATGGGCGGCTTGATTATTTCCAGCCCTGTAACCATGAGCTTGGATCGCGTAATTCTTGCCAGGCTAGGCGGGTAACGCGTCCGCTATAGATTGCCTCGAGTTCAACCCATTCGATTTTTTCGGAGGGTGCTTCAGGTGCTATTACCTTGCACACAAGGTAATGTTTTTCTTTTCGCGCTGGGTGCACTGCCGTCCATTTCGATAAGAGTAGCTTCTTGGGGTTTATTTGGATTTTTGCTTTAGATGAGTTCACATTCAGATTCCTGCTCATGGTCAAGCAATTGACCGCTATTCGGCATGAAAAGTATTTGGGAGTGCTGAATATCTGCTGGACAGGCGGCATCAAAAAAACTCTTTTCACCCAGGCTTCCACAGTAATGTAATGTCACCCCGTGCAATTGCATCATTGCTTTTCTCAGAACCATGGTCGATTTACCGCCCTGAGGACCTTTGCAAGTCCAGGTAGTGTAGGTGTCGCGTTCGCAGGCTGCTAGTGCTAACACCATGCAGACCAACAGGCAATTGAAGTGAAGGATGTATCGCATGCGTTCAAGCATATCGGTAATTTTGTCTTTCTGCTGGTTAGGGGAATTCGTATTAAGATTTACCTACTAAAAAGATTGCCGCCAGAAATAGGGCGCATACATTACTAAAGGAGATGATGTGGATACAAATCGTAGAGAGATTCTCAAAATGGGGACATCGGCTGCCATAGGGGGTGCCTTCCTATCCAAGATGGCGCAGGCCGAAGAGGCTCGTTTGCCCATTGTGGTGGAGCCATTGACCGGCAAAGCGGGTTTTAGGGTTGCAAATTATTTGCCTAGAATGGGAGCGGTGTCTAGGCTTGGATTGGTTACCAATGATGGAATGCTTGTGGATATTGGGGCGGAAGCGGCCCGCCAAAAAATACATCTGTCATTCGACCCTAGTTCTATGATTTCCTTGGCTGGATCGGGTAATCAGGGCTTGCTGGAGTTGGCGACTATTTTTAAACACCGTGGGACAGCAGTGCTTAATGTTAATCAGGTCATTTTACTGTCACCAATTCCGCGGCCTCAAAGCAATATCTGTTGTGTTGGCTGGAATTATGTTGATCACTTTAATGAGGGCTTGAGTCATCGGGCAGATAAAACAGTCAAAGAGTACCCTCAATTTCCTGTCTTTTTCACCAAGGGTACACAAACCATGAATGGTCCATTTGATCCCATTCCTTATGATGCTAGTTATTCAACGATGATCGATTGGGAAGCTGAGTTGGCAGTGGTGATTGGGAAGAAGGGTAAAAATATTTCAGCAGAAAATGCGATGGAATATGTATTTGGTTACTCGGCTTTTAATGACACGACTGCGCGCGATATTCAACAGAAGCGCCATTCTGGACAATGGTTTAAAGGTAAAAGTTTGGATGGCCATGGCCCGATGGGTCCTTGGGTTGTCACTGCAGGGGGCGTGAACTTAGACGACACTCGTATTATCTGTAGGGTGAATGGTGTTGAAAAACAAAATGCCAGTTATGAGCAAATGTACTTCAAGATTCCGGTGATTATTTCTGAATTATCCCGCGGCCTGACATTATTGCCCGGGGACATTATTGCTACAGGCACGCCATCAGGAGTAGGTTTTGGTCGAACCCCTCAAGAATTTTTGAAGCCCGGTGATGTGATGGAGACTGAAATAACTGGGGTGGGCATTATTCGTAATACGATTGCCTAAGTCAAGGTGGCTCATTGCCGAGAAAGAGTGCTTTCCTGGGCTTTTTCTAAGAGTTTTCCCTGATGACCTGAATTAATTCTTATTGATTTTATGGATATATACTGGCTCGGAGCTGTGAGCTTAAAAACAAATTTACTTGAACTATAGGAGACCTCATGTCACAACACGAAACATTGCTAGCTGCTTTTGAAGCATATAAAGCTGAAAACGAAAAATTTATTGAGAAGGGTATCAAAGCATCTGCTGCGCGTGCTCGTAAAGCATTGCAAGAAATCGCCGGAGCTTGTAAAGAGCGCCGTAAAGAGATTACCGCCACAAAAGAGGCGATGGAAGCAAAAAAATAATTGATGCTCTTTGATAAAAAGCCTAGCTTTTAAATAAAGCTAGGCTTTTTTATTAACGTTAAAGTTTCAGGTCTTCAGTCCATTTAAATCGAGACAATGAGCGGTTTTTCTTGATGGGCAATCATTTCGCCAATAATGCAGGCGTTCATAAAGTGGTGTTTCTGAAAAATACCCAGAACCTCATCAACGACCTGAGGGCTGCAGGAGACCAAAAGGCCGCCGCTAGTTTGTGGGTCGCTCAGTAGCGCTTGTTGCGCTGGTGTAAACGTACTAGGAACTGATACTTCCTGACCATAACTCAGCCAATTTCGATCGGATGCCCCGGTAATAATGCCTTGATCGGCAAATGCTTGTGCCGTAGAGAGTAGCGGAACTTGTTGCCAGCGAATGTGTGCAGTGCAGTTTGAGGCGCGCGCCAATTCCAGGGAGTGTCCCGCAAGACCAAATCCAGTGACATCAGTTAAAGCATGGACCCCAGAAAGCGTTGCCAAATCAGAGCCGGCGGTATTGAGCTTGGTGGTGCTCTCGATCATTTCACTATATCCGTTGTGGTCTAGCAAATCTTTCTTCAGTGCGGCAGATAGGATGCCTACACCTAATGGTTTTCCTAGAATCAGAATATCTCCAGCTTGAGCAGCCGCATTGCTTTTAATGTGAGCTGGGTTCACTATGCCAATTGCGACTAGGCCGTAAATAGGCTCGACAGAATCGATGGTATGGCCGCCCGCAATTGGAATGCCTGCGCTCCGGCAAGCTTCTGCCCCACCCTCCAGAATGCGGGCAATGGTAGCGGTAGATAGGGTCTTGATGGGCATCCCAACCAAGGCTAGAGCAAAGAGTGGCGTGCCGCCCATCGCATAAATATCGCTAATAGCATTGGTAGCCGCTATTTTTCCAAAATCGAATGGATCATCGACAATGGGCATAAAAAAATCAGTGGTTGCCACAATGGCTTGGGATTCATTGATCTGGAAAACCGCGGCATCATCGGAGGTTTCGATGCCGATAAGCAATTCTTTGGGGAAGGGGAGTTGCGGAACGTTTTTTAGAATTTCCGATAAAACGCTGGGGGCAATTTTGCAACCACATCCACCGCCATGAGATAGGGAGGTCAGACGTGGTTCATTTGGGTGGGGGGTATAGTGATTCATGATGGGGTCGCGTGGCAAGGCTATTGGTTTAGTAACGCCTCTATCTTACCTTTGACTTCAGGGCTATCGGCGTTATCAATTGATCCAAACCAAACGCCTTGAATCTTCCCATTTCTATCAATCAAAAAGGTCGTTGGGATGCCCCTTGCTTTCCATGTTTTATAGATAGTGCTATTACGATCCTGCAAAATCTCTATGGCATTACTAGTCAAGCCGCTACCAGTGAGGAATTGCTGAATCCGGGGTTTCATTTCAGCGAGATTCACAGCAAGAATTTTCAAACCTTTGGGACCATATTTTTCTTGCAAGTAGATGAGCTCATCGAATTCTTCGCGACACGGTTCGCACCAACTGGCCCAAAAATTGACCATGACAACCTTGCCTTTGAAGGCTGCCAAGTTAACGGTTTCTCCAGATAAATTTTGGAGCTGTAATCTAGGAGCTGATACAGCTCCTGTTTGGCCGGGATCATGCCATTGTGCATGGGTAGGTATCGATAACCCTGCAAGGATAAAGAAGCAAGGTCCCCAAAATAGGACTTTGCTTCTTGTGCTCAGCTTTTGGAATAGTTGCATGAGGAGCAATGAGCGATTAAAAACTTAGCCAATTTTTCTGCTGGTAATTTTGTATTTAAAGTTATCCGGATCGAGGGAGTCAAATCGCCCTTCGCTGTTCTCTGCTTGTGGATACATGAGAAATGGAATGGCGCCTGCTTTTCCGAGCTTAGATCCTGGCAGAACTACATCATGATCGTAGTTATAGGCCATCCAATTCATTTCCCAGTTGCCAAAAAGATATTCGCGAATAGCGAGAACCTTGGGATCATTTGCTGGTAGACCACCGGTTTCTTCTAGGATGACCTTTCGAACATCTGCCGGATCTACGGGAACCCAGCCAAAACCAGTCGCATAAAATTCAGCGCGACAATGTTGGGCTTTAGTGATGTCACCTGATTTACCTAGGCTCTTATAACCACGTGCCGAGTCGGCAATGCGGATGCCGTAGGCATCACGGGCGGCGATGCCAACCGAGCGGGCAAGCGCTACAAATACAGCATTAATATCAGCGCACTTTCCACCTAGGTTGTTGGTCTCGAGCATTAGCTTCACATCGCCTTGACCGCAGCCACGAGTTTTGGGATCACGATGGGTATTGTCTACCACCCAGTTATAGATTGCCTTAGCCTTGTCGGTGTCGCTTGCATTGGCTGGAAGGTTTGCAATGCATTCGAGGGCTTTCGCCTTAACAATGCCATCGGTCGGTAGATAGTGCGTTGATCGCGTCCAGAATGTTTTTTCTTCCTTCGATAGCTTAAGGGAGGAATTTGGATAGGTTAGTTCAATATGGCGATTGCAAGTGCTTACTAGTACCGATACTTTGGCGGTATGAGTTGTAGAAGATTTGTCCCATCTGACCCATGCCATGCGGGCTTGTTTATCAGGAGTTTCGTAAATCTCGATAGCTGCTTTGGGATCGCTTACTTCAGGGCGAATGGCAATCGTCCTGAAGTAATCTGTGTCTAAAACGAGCGGTAGTGGAATCCAGGCTTGTGCTGGGCCGTCTGGACTGGCGAGACTAATTTCGGTCACTATTTCGTAAGTATTCCAATCTGGCGCTGATTGGGCAAATGCGCTGGAGAGAGGGTGTAGCGCTGGCAATGCAATGCCGCCAACAAGTGTTTTTAGTGCGACGCGACGAGAAATAGTCATGGGGTGGCTACCTATGGATGGGATGAGTGGATAACAAGAGTGAAAAAAGAAGTGTAAAACATGTAGTGCCCAACTATGAATGGGAGAAGCTTTTCTTCGGTGGGTTGGTGTGACGCGCTGGAGGTCTGCCAGAAGATGGTTTATTACCCCCATTTCCCGGTCTAGGTTTGCGGTTTTGCTGGTGCTGTTGACTACGCAATTGAATGGGTTGTGCAACTGCATTGGGGTCTGGTTCAAACCCTGCAATAATTTCTTGGGGTAGTTTTTGTTTAATAAGTTTTTCAATATCCCTGAGCATCTGATGTTCGTCTACGCAAACAAGTGATATCGCAACCCCATTTGAACCCGCTCTACCAGTTCTTCCAATCCGATGCACATAATCCTCTGACACATTCGGTAAGTCGTAGTTGACTACATGGGGAAGTTGGTCGATATCAATGCCGCGAGCGGCAATATCGGTGGCAACTAATACACTGATTTTCCCATCCTTAAAATCAGCCAAGGCTTTGGTGCGTGCGCTTTGGCTTTTATTGCCATGAATAGCCATGCTGGTAATGCCATCTTTTTCGAGTTGTGTGACTAATTTATTTGCGCCGTGTTTCGTTCTTGTAAAAACCAATACCTGTTTCCAGGAATGAGTTTTAATCAGATGTGCTAGTAAGGGATGCTTTTGGTTTCTGTCAACAGGGTGAATGAGTTGGGCGATTGCCTCATTAGTACTATTGCTGCGAGCCACTTCGATCAGTGCTGGGGAATTTAATAGGCCATCTGCTAAAGCTTTAATCTCTGTTGAGAAAGTTGCGGAGAAAAGTAAGTTCTGTCGCTGCTTGGGGAGGGCCGCGAGGATTTTTTTAATGTCTCGCAAAAATCCCATGTCCAGCATGCGATCGGCCTCATCAAGCACAAGAATTTCAATGGCATCAAGCGAAACACATTGTTGGGACATCAAGTCTAAAAGGCGCCCTGGGGTGGCTACCAAAATATCAAGACCTGCTTGAATGGCTTTAATTTGAGGATTGGCGCCGACGCCTCCAAAGATCACTGTAGACTTGAGTCCGGTGTATTTTCCGTAGGTTAGAACGGATTCTTGTACTTGAGCCGCAAGCTCTCGTGTGGGAGTCAAAATCAGGACGCGCAGCCGACGTTTGCCGCTGGTAGCTTGAGGTGTGCCACTGAGGCGCTGCAAAATCGGGAGAGTAAACCCAGCTGTTTTGCCGGTACCGGTTTGGGCTGCCGCCAAGAGATCGCCCCCTTTTAGTACTGCCGGGATCGATTTTTCTTGAATCGGGGTGGGGGTGGTGTAGCCTTCCTCCGTAATAGCGCGAAGGATAGGTGCTGATAAACCAAGATCTGTAAATAACATAAAGGCCAATGAAATATTGGCCCGTATTCAATTAAACGACTATCCCGGCCAATGGGGTGAGCTGCCACACTAGAGTGTTTGCAGAAAGAGTCGTTATTTTAGTTCATTGGGTTGGGGGGGTGGATGGAAAGAGCCAATCTGGAAAACCTTTGGGCTTTAGGCTGACCGTATCTACACAAACAATGTGTAATAGGGCGCTGGCGATCAGTTCTGGCTCTTGTGAGGGATCGCTTAGATTGAGTCGCTTAGCGGTTTGGTGAACTGCAATTTGAGTGCGCCCCCGATGTTCAATGACCTGGTCAATTGCCAATAAATCATCTAGCCGTCCGGGCCGATGAAAATTTATGGTGATTTCGCGAACTGGCAACAGGATGCCGAATTCTTTTACCAACTGAGAGGGGCTAAGATTGCGCTCATATAACCACTGTGCACGACTGCGTTCAAATATTTCCAAGTACCGTGCATGGTAAACAAAACCAGCTGCATCTGTATCTGAGTAGCAAACGCGAAAGAGAAAGGGTGAGGTTGTAGTCATTAGCTTGTGGATTCAATAGGGATGGTTTTACTAAATCTTATTCCGATAATAGCTTTGAATAATGACATAAAACGGACTTTATCTTGATTACAATCATGGAGTAGGGAGGCGCTTTGAATCTGATCAACAAAGTGGCTAAGCCTTGCAACCTTCACTCATTTAGGAGCTATTTTGAAAAAATCCTTGCTTACTGCACTTATTGCATCATTTGGTTTGTTAGTCGCCCCCGCTGTTTTCGCGCAAGCCCCTGCGAAGATGCTTCCCTTGGCTGCTGAGGCTGCTGTGATTACAGCGACAGTTCAATCGGTTGATTTAAGCAAGCGCATTGTTGTGCTTAAAGATGCTAACGGTAATCTGTTGCAAATGAATGTGTCTAAGAAAGTAAATGACTTAGATCAGGTTAAAAAAGGTGATACTTTTGCAGTAGAGCATGCCCAAGCAATTGCGGTGGGTTTGGTAGCGGTTCCAAAAGGGCAGAAGCCCGGTGTATCTGGTGTTCGCTCGGTGGTGATTTCTGGTAAGGGCACAAGCAAGCCTTTTGAAGAAACCACTGATACGGTTTATGCCACTGTCAAGATTGGCACTATTGATACCAAAACGCGTATCGTGACGTTTACATTGCCTAGTGGTGAGAAGCAAAAAGTAAAGGTAGATCCTAGTGTGTTGGGTCTTGAGAAGTTTAAGGTGGGCGACGATGTGATGGTTGAATTTGTGGATGACACTATCATTGGATTTACCGCGACACCCAAAAAGTAAACCTAAGGGATTACCCGGAGCAGACTTGTGCTGCTTTATAAATGCCTGTCAATGTATCTGACAGGCATTTTTTATTGCAACGCATTATTAATATTTTTGTCATAATTGCGTCACAGAAGATATTTGCGATCTACGCATTTATCTTGGATTGAAATAACTATAAAAAGAGTTTTTGAAAGAGGAGTCGAGATGTTTACATTACTAAACAAAGAACGAATCATTGCGGGGCCGAGCTTTAACCGTTGGCTAGTGCCACCTGCAGCCTTGGCCATTCATTTATGTATTGGCATGGCTTATGGCTTCTCTGTTTTCTGGAAGCCAATGTCTACTCTACTTGCGAATACAGATGCAGCATGTACTGCGCAGACTTTTATGCAGCAACTTTTTACTACCTCATGCAACTGGACAATTCCGAATGAGGTACATATTTTTGAAACCTTTATTGCTATGCTGGGGATATCGGCTGCGGTATGGGGAACTTGGGTAGAGCGTTCTGGACCCCGTAAATCTGGCTTTATTGCCGCCCTTTGTTGGGGTGGTGGCTTGATCGTCGGTGGCATTGGTGTTGCTATGCATCAACTTTGGCTGGTTTATCTTGGTTGTGGCATTTTGGGCGGCATTGGCCAAGGGCTGGGTTATATCACCCCTGTCTCTACTCTCATTAAGTGGTTTCCAGATCGTCGTGGCATGGCTACTGGCTTTGCAATCATGGGTTATGGTGGCGGCGCAATGGTCGGTGCCCCGTTGGCTGTGTACTTGATGCAGCATTACAAGATTGATGATGTTCTGGGCGTATCAAGCACGCTGATCACGATGGGTGTGATTTATTTTGTGGTGATGACTTGTGGTGCGTTTGGATTTAGAGTTGCTCCAAGTGGCTGGAAGCCATTAAATTGGCAGCCAGTAGCATCCACTTCTGCATTGATTACCAATCGCCATGTTCATCTCAACCATGCTTGGAAAACTAAGCAATTCTGGCTAATTTGGGGTGTATTGCTATTAAATGTGACGGCTGGTATTGCTGTGATCTCCATGGCTAGCGTCATGTTCCAGGATGTCTTGGGCCCTGCGATTTTGGGCTTGAGTAACACCATTACCGATTTGAGTGTTGAGCAAAAGGCCGCCATTGCTGCTTCAGCGGCAGGCTTGGTCGGTTTGATCAGCTTGTCCAATAGTTTGGGGCGTTTAGGCTGGGCTACTGTATCGGACCATATCGGCCGTAAAACGACCTATTCCATCTTCTTCATTTTGGGAATCGTGACCTATTGCAGCCTGCCATATTTTGGTCATGCTGGAATGGCTGGCATGTTTGTTTTGGCCGTTTGTTTAATTTTGACCATGTACGGTGGTGGATTTTCTACGGTGCCTGCTTACTTGGCGGATATTTTTGGAACGCAGATGGTCGGTGCGATTCATGGTCGTTTATTAACAGCGTGGTCTGCCGCAGGAATTATTGGGCCATTTATTATTGCCGCTGTTCGCCAGGCTCAAATTGATGCGGGCGTAGCAAAAGCGTTGGTTTATGATCGCACGCTCTACATTATGGCGGTGCTCTTGTTTGTTGGTTTGATCTTGAATTTACTGGTAACTAAAGTAAAAGACAGTGACTACATGACTGATGAAGAGTTGCAAAAAGAGCGTGCATTAGCGCATGAATCTTCATCAAAAGTGGATGTTAATGCCGAAACTGCTGCGCGTGGCTCTTTTGGCTTTGGTGGTGTGCTGGCATGGGCAGTGATTGGGACCCCATTTATTATCGGAGTCTGGATTGCGCTCTCTAAGGCGGCCGCTTTGTTCTAAGATGCTTATTGACTAGGGCAAGTTACCTGCCCAATGGGGAAGCCGACTCATGTAGTGTGAGTCGGTTTTTTTATTGCCTCAAGCATGCTTCATGTAGTCAAGCATTTGTTTTAAAGTCTCATCGGGAGATCGTTTTAAGTTTGTCACCACTCCATCGTAATCTTCTGGGGGTCGATTTTGACTCAGTTTAAATTTCCCGATCATGCTGCTAATGTTGATTTCTATTCCGATGATGGCATTGAGCATCGTTTGGATGTACTCCTCCGGGGCATCTTCTAACTTCCACGAGGATTGATAGGTCGGTTCATGAAGGTTGGTCATTTGAGAGACATGTTGACGCAGCCATACTGGGTCTTCAATGGTACGCAAGGCGCCCTGAATATGTGCTACTGCATAGTTCCAGGTTGGAACTACTTTGCCGGTTTCTTGTTTAGAGGGATACCAAGAGGGTGTGATGTACGCCTGGGGCCCATGGAAAATCGCCGTTACTTCTGGAGAGGCTTGTTTAGCAATTTCTAGGAGGGGGTTTATTTTGGCAACATGGCCGTATAGATGCTTACCATCTTCGCTAAGCATGAGTGGGATGTGATTGATCTCGCTGTGTTCATTTAGGATGCCAATCACGGTAGCCAGCGGGTAGCTGCGCACAAAGGCTGCCAATAGATCGCTATCTTCAATTAGAAAATGTTTTGGTAGGTACATGTCTCAAATCCTGTATTGGTATGGTTATGTAGCACCATAGCAGAAAGATGGGATTGCATTGATATTGGGGGCAGACCTTTTAGGAGATGGTTTGCGGGGTATATAATGAGAATCGTTCCCATTAAATGATAAAAGTGACCGCTTTCCATGAATTTGGATCAAGTCGAATTAGGTAATTTGTACCGGGTTAGCGGAATTCATTCCCCGAAGGGCGCCCCTGAAATCAAAGGGCAGTTAGAGGATATTGGCTTTCTGCCAGGGGAGCAGGTCACCTTGTTGCGAAAAGGTTTGCTTGGCAAAGGCCCTTATATGGTGCGTGTAGGGGCTTCGACATTTGCCCTGCGACATTCTGAGGCGCGCATGATTGCCGTTGAGTTCCTTCCCCATGACTGAGTCGACGATTCACTTCTTTCCTAAGGATCCCCTTGTGGCGCTCTTGGGAAATCCCAATTGCGGTAAAACAGCCTTATTTAATTTGCTAACCGGAAGCCGTCAAAAAGTCGCCAATTATTCAGGTGTAACGGTAGAGCGCAAAGAGGGTAGATTGGTGCTTGAGTCAGGAAAGACTCTGCGTATTCTGGATTTACCCGGTGCTTATAGTCTTTACCCTCGCTCTCTGGATGAGCGAGTTACCTGTAATGTTTTGCTAGGAAGGGCCCAAGGAGAAAAGAAGCCTGATTTAGTGTTGTGCATCTTAAGTGCCATGAACTTGCGTAGAAATCTTCGCCTGGTATTGGCTGCGAAACGCTTAGGAATTCCCTGCATAGTTGTGCTCAATATGTTGGATGTCGCCAAGCGTCAAGGGTTGCATATTGATACTGCCGCGCTTTCAAGAGAGTTGGGTTTGCCGGTTTTAACCAGCATTGGTATTCAATCCCGTGGGGCTGATGCCATTAAGCACTATCTAGATCAATTGGATTGGCGCAATTTGCAGGCATTGCGAACTGGCACGGCGGATGCAACGCTGGAAGGTGTAGCTTCTCATATAGCCCATGCTGAAACTGATAATGTGCAAGTGCAACGGATCTTGCAAAATTTGCACCTAGATCAAATTATCCCGGATCGCCTTAGCGACCGGCTTGATGCGGTTCTCTTACATCCTGTTGTGGGCCCCATCATTTTGGCGGTATTACTCTTTTTAATATTCCAGGCTGTTTTTAGTTGGGCCACCTTGCCGATGGAGTGGATTAAGTTGGCCGTTGAGTACCTTGGTGCTCAGATTGTGCATGTGCTTCCCAATAATTGGTTTCGGAGTTTGTTGATCAATGGTGTTTTAGCTGGCTTGGGCGGTGTCATCATCTTCTTGCCGCAGATCTTGATCCTATTTTTCTTTATCCTGCTCCTTGAAGAATCCGGATACCTACCGCGCGCAGCCTATTTACTCGATAGGGTGATGGGTTCAGTGGGGCTTTCTGGGAGATCCTTTATTCCATTGCTCTCGAGTTTCGCTTGCGCGATTCCGGGCATCATGGCTACGCGTAGCATCTCCAATGCACGAGATCGTTTGGTCACTATTTTGATCGCGCCAATGATGACGTGCTCAGCTCGACTCCCGGTGTATGCTTTGCTGATCTCCGCTTTTATTCCAGAAAAAACACTTTCTGCCGGAATTGATTTACAGGGCTTGGTTTTGTTCTTGCTCTATCTGGCTGGTATCTTCGGGGCGATGGCTGTCGCATGGCTCCTCAAGCGCTTTACAAGTGAGCAATTTCGCTTCAATGCGCTCATGATGGAGTTGCCAAGCTACCATCTCCCTCGTTTGGGGAATTTGGCGATTAGTCTGTGGCAGCGTGCAGAGATTTTTATGCGTCGCGTAGGGGGAATCATTTTGGTGATGACGATCTCCTTG